>Ga0080006_1136720_pt1 | contig 16000 bp, 5 predicted proteins | sample RS3BMetagenome_FD_69209 | JGI IMG/M metagenome (GOLD analysis project Ga0080006, IMG submission 69209) | Ferric oxide microbial mat and aquatic microbial communities from Rainbow Spring, Yellowstone National Park, USA - RS3B (SPADES... ... | reverse complement strand
AAGATATAGTATTCTATGGCTTCCTCTTCTCATAAGCATATTATAAATCAAGAAATTCAATGGTTTTGTAGTAGCATATGTATTAACTGAGCTAGGTGTTTGGGTCTATTTTGCTGAGGAATGGAGAAAATGATATTCACTATAGCTTAATCATGCAAACCGTAATCGGAATATTCTCTATTGGAGTGTTGATTTACTTTTATTTTTTAAAAGAGGATTAATTCACTGAGTAGACCTGGACTAAACTTCACATATAAAGTTAAGATGTTCTATTTGTTCATTAAAATATTAAAAAAAATGCTTATCTAATAAGAATTTTTTAAACAAATATCTTCTCAAAAATCTCATTAACCTCAATTAGAACATTCATGATTTAAAAGCTAGCGAAACACAATCCTGTAATCTTATTCTTAACATTTAGGTTTATTTTTCTAATCTATTTTTTGCAAATAATTAATTCAGATAATTGTTATATCAAATATTTTTTATATAAATCCTTACTAAATAATACTTAATTCATTTTAATTATAATTTTTTAATAACCACTTCCATAATGGGATGAATTTAATTCTATAAATCTTTCCAGAATAATTAAATTCTTTTTCGTCTTCATGGTCCCAAGTTATAATGTAGGCTTCATTGATTTTTAATTCGTTCATCGCTTCCTTTAATTTTTTAATGTGCTCATCATCGTATTCTAAACTCACTTCTATCAGCATACTCCTATTAGGAATGTAAAAATCGATTTCTTTCCTAGATTTGGTTAAATAATAATAAATATTATTATTTCTTCTTAATAATTCTAAAAAAATTATATTTTCAGCTAAAATGCTTTCTATTTGTGTTTTAGCTAGATTTGAGATTCCTGTATCTACGGAATATACTTTTCTTGGAAATAAAATTTCTTTTCTTTTTGAATAAGTAAATATATTCACCTCGAAGAATAAAAGACTTTCAATCATCTCATTATAATATTTCCATAAAGTTCTTTTTGAAACATTTATTCCCATTGTTTTAAAAGTATTATGTATTTTTGTTATGGAAAAAGCTTTAGATGTATTTGATAAAATAAATTCCAATAATACTTTAGCGATCTCTATCTCCCTTACTTTATACCTTTCAACAAAATCTCTGTAAAATGTAGTTTCATATATGGATAGCAATTTTTCCCTTTTATCCAGCCTATTTTTTATGCTTATAACTTCAGGAAAGCCACCAAAGGTTAAATATTCTCTTAGAAAATTTTTTATCTCTCCGCTCTTTACATACGTATCTATAAACTCGAAGTTGTTTAATTTTAAGAATTCTCTAAAAGAAAAAGGCAATATTAATCTTGATGTATATCTACCTCTCAACTCTTTTGCAATTTCTTGAATCATAAGCTTTGAAGAAGAGCCTGTAATAAATATTCTATATCCTTCGTCATAAAGTGTTCTTAACCAAATTGGCCAATCCGTTAAATTTTGTATTTCATCTAAAAACAAATATATTTCTCCTTTTGGATTAAAAAGTTCAAAATAGGCATTAAAAATCTTTTTAACATCATATTTTCTAAATATAATATCATCAAAGTTAACATATAACATATTTTCTTTTGGTATACCATTTTCTATTAAATTTTTCATCATCTGAAACATAAAATACGTTTTCCCAGCTCTTCTAGGACCATAAACTGCAATGATATCAGCTGTCTCTGGTATTCTTAGTTCTCTTTCTATAATATTTGGCAGTTCAAAATCTTTCCATAGTGATAGCCTTTCGTAGAGTTCGTTTAGCATAGTAAAATATAGTAAACAAGAATATATTAAGTTTTGTTTACTTAAAATACATGAAGTAAACAATCGCTTGAATTAGGCTAACTATTTTTAATATACAAATTTACAATATTGTTCTTTATAAAAAAGAGTAAGTTAAAAGAATATGAATTTCTCAACAAAATAAAAATAGGCCAAGTAGAAATTACATACTGCATTTTACTCCTCATGCAATTTCAGTAGTTCTAAGAAAATCTGAAATAGTTTCAAAATTTTTTCATAAATGATGTATGGCGTGGACTACAATCGTTAATCTTTATCTCAAAGAAGAATTGCATCCGAGCTAACTGCCAATTTAAATCTAGATTTTGATGATGACACTCAATACTTTCATGCTAAAGAAGCTCGAATAAAATAGTATCCTTCGATTTCACAGATTAAAAAGAATAGAGCCATAACTATATAATTTCAAATCTTCTAAGCATAATTCATGAATGCTTATATATTTCACGCTTACAAAAATTTTCATCAGATTTTCTACACCTCCTTATTCCTAGGATAGCCAAAATATTAGGATAAATAAGAAACTTTTTTAAGCCACTTATATCAGGTTCTCGCTTTATTGTTACTCCACTTTTAAATTTTTTCCTCCATTTCCTCTCTTTGTGAAACAATTACTCTTTTAATTTCTTGCATATTCATGAGAATATAACTGCAAACTTTTTAAAAAAGTTTGTGATTAAGATTAAAATAACTCTCTTAACCTAAAATTTTCACAATTTTTGTGGAAAATCCTAGTTATCCAGAAACAATATAGTTTAAGTGAATACTAGACTATAAAATAAGGCAGCTAGGTATAACTGTCTTCATCTATATCCTAAGTGGAGAAAAATTCAATTCTTCATAAAAATAAAATTATACAGTTAGTGTTGTTAATTTTCTTTTAAGAGCTCTTGTCAGAATTAACGTATAGTTTTTCTAGAATAATATCCATGCAATACCTAAAATCTTAGCATTTTCACTTAATCCGTACTAAATAAATCCAAGTATAATAATACCTAATTACTGAATATGCAATAGCTGTTTAATTTTCCTTTATGTATGGAAGGACAGTTCCAATCATATCTGTAAAAGGCCTTGTTTAGAATTTCTATTTTTACATCTCCAAATTTCGATTTAGAAATTTTATTTTCAACATTCCATATCTTTAAAGCTTCCAGCTAAGTCTATTGGACTTGTATAGCTATCTTGACTTAATATTAACCTATTTAGATATGGTTAAAAATAGAGCAACTATTCCCTTTTATTTAAAGTCTATATTGCATAATAAAAATCAGGCCTTACGTTTCCAGTCATGAAAATATTATTTCCTATATTTAGCACATTTCTATTTTTTTATCTATAAAATCTTTATACCATTCTTCATATTCTTTATAAGTTGAATAATGAAATTCAAATGGATGGATTTTATTCCCAAATACTCTTTCTCTGATGTATTTATCCATATTTGCTCGCCAAATTACATCTCCAACTCTATCGCTAACGATAAGCACGTCAATATCGCTTAATGAAGAAACATAATTTCCCTTTAATATACTTCCAAACACTATTATTTTAGCGTCTGGCAATTTTTCTTTTACAGCATCACAAATATCTTTTACATATTTTTTCCAATCATTGAAATAATGACTCATTTCCATATTCCTAATCTCTTAAGAACTTCTTTAACGAATAAAATTAATTTTTTAGCTATACCTTCATTAAAGTCGATTGGTAAATATCTTGAACTAATATAGCTTTGAATTAATAAATCTATTTCAGCCGAATATCTTTCTTGGATGAAGCTTAAATCATGATACTTATTCAGAATATCTATTAATTTTCTTAAGTCGTGAGTTAAAGGATAGCTACCCTCTTTTTCTGTGATTAGAGCCTTTAATGCGAGCTGTAAAGATTGCTCAGCATGAAATACAGCAAAATCATACCAGCCTTTATTTAAATCATCTTCAGCTTCATAGATAAATCTTAAGGACCTATTTTTAAAAGATTCAATTAATTCTCTTTTCCCCACAATAATATAACAATATTATTAATAATATATCAATAAAAAAATTATACAGTTAGCGTTGTTAATTTTCTTTTAAGATTTTTTAAATTTCATCCACAGCATAATAGGCGAGACTTTCAATCCATTGTAATATATGTATAAAGAGATCGAGAAAATATATGAGCTTATAAAAAAATATGATTTTTTTTTGTTTACGAAAAAGTTAGATTAAAGAAAGTTAATCAATAGATTACTTTACACTTCTCTTTTTTAGATATAATAGAGAGACAGTAATAATCGATGCCACAATTACTAATGCTAGAATAATGTAATAGATCATGTTATTGCTGCTTGTAATACTACTAATTTTTATTTCATTGCTTGAAACCTTTGTCACAAGCGTAACACTTTGGCCGCTGGTTGATAAAGATTGCGTTGCAACTTTTCCATTATAAGAAGCTTCTACTGTATAATTGCCTGTAGTTAAATTACCAATTGTTATCGTATAATTACCTTGTGAAATATTTGCAAAGACAGCTATGCCATTTGAATTCGTAGTTTCGGTCACTCCATTTATTGTTACACTTGCACCAGCTACAGGTTGGCCGTTTGAATTTACTACCTTTATAACCAATGAATTAGAAGTAGAAGTGAAAGCTATGTTAACATTCACGTTTGTTATTAAACTGATACTCCCTGAAGTAACGTTAGAGTAATAACCTGATACTGTATTAACTATATAATAATATATTCCCTCTGGTAATGTAAATACGATTGAACTTGTATTTGAAGATTTGGTTGTGCCGTTTACAGTTACGCTCCAAGTAGTTCCTGAAGGTAAGCCTTGCTCAGTAAAGGTTAGGAAATAATTTATTGGGTTGAACTTTATGCTTATTGTTGTATTCGCAACTAAATTAACATTTCCAGAAGTTACATTAGAATTATAGCCGGATACAGTACTAATAGTATAAGAATAGTATCCAGGCGTTAAAGTAAATGTTATCGTACTAGTTGAAGAGGATTTGGTTGTGCCATTAACTGTAACTGACCATGATGTTCCACTAGGTAAGCCTTGCTCAGTAAAGGTTAGAGTGTAGGTTATTGGAGTAAATTTAATATTGATTACTGCATTGAAAGTTAAATTAACATTTCCAGAAGTTACATTAGAATTATAACCTGACACGGTACCTATAGTATAAGAATAAGAACCTTGAGCGAGTATAAATACGATTGAACTTGTATTTGAGTACTTAGTTATACCATTAATTGTTACACTCCAAGTAGTTCCTGTAGGTAGGCCTTGCTCAGTGAATACTAATGAATAGGTAATGTGAGTGAACTTTATGCTTATTGTTGTATTCGCAACTAAATTAACATTTCCAGAAGTTACATTAGAATTATAGCCGGATACAGTACTAATAGTATAAGAATAGTATCCAGGCGTTAAAGTAAATGTTATCGAACTTGTAGTTGAAGTTAATGTTGTTCCGTTTACGGTTACACTCCACGAAGTTCCTGTAGGTAATCCTTGCTCTATGAAGGTTAATGAATATTCAATTTTGGAGAAAGTTATGTTTATTGTAGCGTTTGATGAAAGAGTAATAGATCCTGTCATTGGAGATGGAGTATAACCACTAACAGAACTGACGCTATAATGATAATAGCCATAAGGGAGAGCAAATACTATGGAATTTGTGGATGAAGATTTGGTTGTGCCGTTTACAGTTACGCTCCAAGTAGTTCCTGAAGGTAAGCCTTGCTCAGTAAAGGTTAGAGTGTAGGTTATTGGAGTAAATTTAATATTGATCGTTGTATTCGATATAAGATTAATACTACCTGTTGTAATATTTGATTTGTAGCCTAATACAGACCCTACTGAATAGGTATAGTAAGCTGAAGATATAGTAAACGTTATCGTACTAGTTGAAGAGGATTTGGTTGTGCCATTAACTGTAACTGACCATGATGTTCCACTAGGTAAGCCTTGTTCTGTAAAGGTTAATGAATAATAACTTGCCAATTTTGAAAACGTAACATTAATTACTCTATTCGATGTTAAGTCGATATTCCCAGAGTTTGGATACACAGAATAACCTGTTATGTTTTTAACTATATAGTAGTAATTCCCTGAAGGTAAGTTGATTGTCATTGAAGTTTTGCTTGTGGAATAATTTGTATTGTTTAAAATGATGCTCCAAGTTGTTCCATAAGGAAGGCCCTTTTCATTAAAAGTTAAGTTGTAGTAATTGATAGTTGTAAAATTAATTAAGTTAGATAAAGTAGTGAAGTTATTTGTATTAACAATACCTTGAGCTGGATTAGCTTTGTACCCTTTAGGTGGAACAATAACGAAAGGATAATTTCCTGCCGGAAAAGTAATACTGATAACCGTATGTCCTCCGAAGACAGTTGTTGTATTATAGCAAATGTCAGATGTTTCTATGCTAGAACATGATATAAAATTATCGAAATTAACGCTCCATACAGTTGAATTTGAAAGACCATTCTCAACAAAGTCAATACTGTAAAATAGCAAGTTTATAACTGTATCATTGTTATCTACAACAACTTTATAGTGATATGTGTTGGGAATAAGGGTATTACCAATATAATATGTATAATCGTAAATTCCATTATAAACAGCAAAAGTTATATTACTACCAATAAATGAAGAAACTACTGTTCCATTGAGATTGACAGACCATATTTCATTTAAATTGAAAGGACAGTTAGGATAATAAGGACAAGCATCAAAGGTAATCTTATGTAGATATGAAGAAGATGAAATTATAGAAATAGATGAAGAATAAAGATTAGATATGTATACATAGTTATTTTCAGGATCAAATAATCCTAAAAATGGATAATCGCCAACAGCTATATTCCCAATTATAATTTGTCCATCAATGACAGAAACTTCTCCATTAAGCGTTCCAGAATTTAAATCTGTAGCATAAACGTAACCATTTTGAATGTCTAAAATCAAACCTTCAACAGGCTTTCCTACATAAATTTGTCCAATTACTTTATAACTTGATGCATTAAAAACATATACTTTTCCTTCGTAAGTTGACGCATAATAAACAAAATTATTTAAAGAATCGTATAATATTTGTCCTGGTGAAATGCCAAGATTAATTTGAGTTATTAGTGTATTGCTTGAAGCATTAATTACAGATATCAAACCTTTATTATAACATACGGAATTTTGTGAGCAAATTACGTTTTTTGAATCACCTACAACATATATCAAATTATTTTTTGTATCTAAAGTGATGCTATCTTCAAAATATAAGCCATTATAAATTATACCTGTAGATACGTTTCCTATTATTTTATTAGTTTTAGGATTGATTATTCCAACTATTCCATGATAACTGTCAACATAATAAACTAAATTGTTATTCGGATCATAGAGTAAACTACTTGGATTTGATTCAAAACCTGTTGTAATATTCGCGACTGATGCAAAGCTAGTATCATTGTAAACTGTTATCGTACTATTAAAAGGATGTGATACGTAAATATAGCCATCGTAATAATCAACAGTGATTCCTATTGGAAAAGGATATGTTGTATTTGCTATATATACTAGAGAATTGTTTAAAGCATCGAATACGAATATCTGACCTACTTCTGAATCAGTTCCGTAAATACTACCTGTGTTAGGGTCGTAAGCTAGGCCACGTATTTGGATGATTAATTGATAATTAGCTATCACCGTATTATCTGTTTCATTCACAAAAACTAAAGTGCCTGTTCCTGGACAAGGAACAATTATATAGCCATTATCTAAGTCTACAGTAGGAGATACAGGCCTTTCAGCAGGAAGATGTATACTTTTAACAAATGTATTGTTTGTAGAATTTACAAGGTCTAAATTACCAAAACAGTGATAAAATTCTGAACAATACAATTGATCTGCTATATATATTCCTTCATTATTACTATCATACGCCATTCCAGTAGGATCGGGTAATGAACTTTTTGGTAAGAAAGTTAAGTTAGAAGGAGGCGCGTAATTGAAATCTCCAGTAGCGTTAAAATCTCCAATAAAAGCAATACCATAAGTTTCATTTCCTTCAACACCAGATGTTGTGCTTTGATATATTCCTAATCCATACAATCCATTATCTGTATATATAATTTGCTCAAAACCTAATTGATCGTATTGTTTATTAGTCATATTAAAAGTAGATTGACAGCTTGGATAAATATCGCTGCTATTTGCAACAATATATCCATTTCGAATTTGTGTCAAATTAATATAATGAGGACATGATTCAGAATCGAGATAAAACAGCACTCTATCCTGATTATCAATAGTTATACTATATGTAGGATTATTTAATAGTTTGCTAGTATAATTAAGTTCAAAATATGTAAAATCTGTTATAGTTGTGCCTTGTATAACGTATAAAGACCCGAATCCATAGGTAATTAAATTTTTATTCACATCTACTAGGGTACAACCCACATAAATAGAGCTAGTATTAGAGTCGTAAGCTAGAGAATTTGGAATACAATAGCTCTCAAAAGTATATTGAAGATAGTTAATTATCCTAATCAAAGAAATATCATCAACAACATAATTATTTTTGGCGTCTATAATAAGAACAGAGAAGGTATAGGGTTGTGTTATATATATAAAGTGATCTTTTGGATCATCGATTGCTTGAGAATAATAATAACCCACGTGTGGTAAAGATACAGCTAGTCCATAAGCTGGTATAGATTTTAAGATTATGCCATTCGACTCGTTTACAATAAGAACATTTTGGGTACACCAATTTGGCACATATAAATCATTCTTAAAATTATCGAATGCAACAGATGTTGAACATATACCGTCATATGGAAGCACGTTTCCTGGTTCTATTGATTGGTTTAATAAATTTAAAGTATATTTTACGATGCCTGGCGAATATATGGTTTTGTTTGTAGATAAAGCGTTTACAATTAAATTTGTATAGTTATCACCAAGATTACCAAAAGGATCTATAGCCAATACGTAGACAGTAAAGTTACCAACCAATCCATTGAGGCTTAAATTACCTATAAACATTTTATCATGTTGATTATATATTAAAAAGATACTGTTTACTTGAATGCTAGTATTATTTGGTAAGTTTAAATAAATAGATGCAGTAACAGAGGAAATGTAAAGTATAGTTCCATTATTATAATGAACATTAGCAAATATTTCTTCTGATGAAGTATTGAGAATTGATGCTACGGGCTTACTTAATGTAACATTTACTTCAATATTCCTCATGCCTACATGTACAAAAGTAGTACCATATCCGTAGTTATTATTGCTAACGAATGAACCATAACGATAATCCACATGCTTTGCAAATACTGTTATGTTATAATATCCTGTAGGATAATTTGAATTCAAAGTAAAATTACCTTCGCATAACGTTTTTAATCCCATATTTACTGAATTGGATAACGATACATTAGCTATGAGCTTAGAATTTTCAGAGATTAATGCATATGATGGGAAACAAGTTTGATTTGATGGAAAACCAATGCTCTCAAAGGCATAAATATTGATTGTATCGCCCAACACATAATTGGGGCTATCAGTGAAAGGTGTTACATCAGCACCTATGTAAATATAATTATATACACTTGCAAGTTTATTATTCACATCTTTACCTTCAATTGTTGTTATCCACCAACCCTCAGAATTATTGTTATAATTAACTGTATAATTAAAGTACCAACTACAGCTTAAAGGAGTAATATCATTACATGGCATAAATCTGAGGGTTAAGTTAGCTTGTAAAGGACCTTGAGGATTATTTAAGTTTATAAGAACATTAAAACTTCCATTTGTTACTATGCTATTTGAAGGATCAAGAATAATAAAACTGCCTACAATAGAATCATTATAGCCAATAAAATAGCCATTAGATGGACCATAAAAGTTAGAGAGCGAAGTAATACTATCACCAACTGTTATAGTGTTATAACCAAAACCAAATTGGTTTCCGCTCGTTGCTTTAACCAAAATTTGCCATTCACCAGCTGCCTCATTATTCTGAATTTTGTAATATCCTATCCAAGAATTGATTGTGGAATTATAAGATAATGGAATATTGGATGCAACAATATGATTATTTGAATCAGTTATATTCGCTAATAAACTTCCTTGAGTTAAAACAGTACCATTTGTAGAATAAAGGTTTGCAACTATTTTCACAGTAGAAGTATACCAATAATTAGAAGTATTGTTTTGAGGGCCAAAAATAACCGGGCCTGCATATATATAATTATTATTATTATCGAAGGCAAAGCTAGTAGCGCTTAACCAAAAGTCATATGGTGTGAGTAATACTTTATACACGGTAAATGAAGTTAAGTTTATTAAAGCGGTTACATCACCTTGTAATATAAAAAGCATATTACAACCATAGATTTGATTTGAATTACAATTTGTGATTACTCTTGTATTAACGTTGTCATAGGATAGTAGATATATAGATTCAAAATCAGCAACTGTAAACCAATTGTTTAATGATATTGTTTTTGTTATTTTACCTAAAGTATTATTATATAACGCAACATATGTACTGTTAATCGAATCTACTGTAAAATATAAGCTATTTTCTCTCGAATAAAAATACATTCCTTGTATAAATGCTTCATGTAATAATGTAATGTTCGATAAGATCTTGAAATTGGTCTGATTCATAATTATTAGAGAACTATTCGTATTTGAACTATTTATAATGACAGAATTGGATGGAGCATTATATTCGCTTATAAATATAGTGTTATTACTAAACGAAATGGATGTTAGAGTATGAACAAGTGAGCCATTTAAATAACTGTTTTTAACTATAGTTATATTTGAAATTATTGATTGAGTTTTTAAGTCAACTACGTATAGAGAAAAAGGATTTAGTATGTAGATATAATTACTTTGACTATTATACTCAACTTGTAATGGAATAATAGTCCAACGAATAGCCGGTACGCTTAACGAGTATGTATCTGCTGTATAATTATTCACGTTAAATGTGTACAACCCATTGTAGCAAGTTAAATAAATGGTATTATTTACAAGAGTAAGATTATATAAAAGTTGACAATTAGTAGGGAAAGAAGCAATATATGATTTGTTTATCGGATTATACACATCAAAAGAGAAATATGCGCCATGAGGAGTATAATTATTAGGATAATATCCATAAAGATAACCAGTCTTTGGATCATATACAGAGTCAGAGAAAATATCTGAACCTACTATAGATAAAGGCGGGGCATTATTAGCAAATAATTGATAGGTTTTTACAAGCACATTTAAGGTGCCCGTATTTGTTATGAAAATTGCTAATTCACCAACATTTGGAGAACCTAAGCCCGTCAAAGGATCCCATCCTTGAGTTGCTTGATATGGATCGTTATTACCTTGGGTTATATCATGAAAAGCTTTAGAATATTCTGTTTGATTTCGTAGTATTGAGTATAAAGCTGGATTAATAAAACCTAACTTATGTCCTGCTTTTTGATCAAATAAAGCTGTTATTGCAGCCCAGCTAGGGGCTCCATAACTTGTACCTCCTATAACTTCAAAAGTCTGTTGTATATTAGTGCATGTTATAGCATTACATTGAGCTATGACAGTATTAATAACCACACCTGTAAGAGGGTCTGCATCCCAAGCAACATCTGGAACCCCCCTTAAACTGTTATTAGATATACCAGTACCATATTGCCAATAGGGTCTATTAAATAATACACTGTAACCACCGCCAGTACCCCAACCATAATAGTTGTTCCAGCTCCAAGCAGTTTCATATCCATAGGAAGCGTTTATATTAACAGTTAAATTATTATATCCCCCAGATACGGTATTCATATATAGAGACGTTCCACCTACTGAAGTAACATACGGATCAGTAGCTGGATATGATGCACCACCAAAAGGATCACTATATCCATAATTTAACTCATATGCTCCATTATCACCTGAACTAGCAAAAACAGTAATTCCTTCTGCAGCAGCTTGCTGAAAAACTTGATCAAGCCATGGAAAATTATATTGCAAACCGTTTCCAGAATATGAATATAAACCAGATGCTGTAATAAATTTTTCAGGAATACCCCAACTTAAGGAAATGACTGAGACGGAAGGATTATTTACTGCTGCTTGTACTGCGTCATACATTGCAGTATCATTATCAGAACCTGCAAGATAAAGATCAATAGTTGCTCCGGGTGCAGTAGCATGAGCCCATTCAACATCTAATGAAATCTCACCAGCCCATCCATTCATAATGCCTAAAGTTCCATTGCAAGGACCATCTATACAATATATGTTTAAAGTAGTGTTTGGTAAATTAAATTGTTGATCAAACAAGTTTAATTCTTGCTGAATATATGGATTACCATAAGCATCAACAATTGCAATTGTTTCTTTTGAGCCATTAAACCCCGCTTTGATTAAAGGAGTTACATTATAAATTTTCATTATCTCAGAAGGCACATAGAATGAGAGTTCCCCTGTTGTTTGGTCAGGATTTTGAAGTGATTTTATATTGGTCAATACCTTTATAAATGGTACAGCTTTTAATTCAGTTAAGTTTTCTAATCCATAAACTAACTCTATGCTACTTAAATAACGAGGTAAAGATATAGAAGAATTTGCAGTAAAGAATGTAATAGAATTATACCAGTACAAATTTAGCTTTATATTAAGGGCTTTTTCAAAATTCTTAACAGTACCCTTTGCTGAAACTAAAAAACTAGTATCACTTGAGGTAGAATTAATATTGAATTGTTTTAGATAACTTATGAGCATATTTTTAAAAGACGGATTAATACCGAAATGAATGTTAAATTGTGCAGGAGTTAAATAATTTCTTTCATTAACAGGAGTATTATACAAATACTGAATATAATTGGATAATTCAGCAGAGTACTGATAGGGTAATAAAAAGGTAACATTCAATATCTTGCTAGGATTTAACGGACCAATAAATCTGGACTCATAAATAATCGAATTATTAGGTAACAATGTAGGTATTTTTGTTAAAACAGAGTTGGTATTTGCGTACTGTTTACTATTTAAATAATTATGAATAGAATTATTATAACTTAAGCTAGAATTTTTATTAAGGAAATTATAACTTAAAAAGATATTTGTAAGGAGCAAAAGCAATAATATGAAGAATACTACTTTAGTTGATATTCTATCATTATTTGCCATGAGATAAAACAAGTGCAGTATATTTAAAGTTTGGGTTTACCAAAAAGAAGTAAACCTACTATTTTCAAGAATAAATTTTACCCAATAAATTTGGAAAATTTTGATATAAAAATTGTATTTTAGCTAAAATTTTAATTTATATTACTGTAAGCTTAATAAAGGATTGATTTGGTTTAAGTAAAGATTTTAAAGATTCAACTTTTCTACTTAGCCCCAATTTCGAAAAATTATTTATTAATCTATAAATGCTATTTCTTGATTCTTCAGGATTTAAAAGAAAGTTTGCTAAAATGAGCATTTGACAAGATAAAATGTAAAAATAAATATCTTTTTTTGCAAATTGCTTTGATCTTCTAAAATGATAAATAGCTTCTTCATATTTTTTACTATAAAAATCCATAATACCTTCTAAATAATCCATTTGATATTGCGTTAAATAATTTCCATAACGGTCTTGTAGTAAAAGAATATCATTTATCGCTTCGTTAATTTTATTAATTTCTATCTTAAAAATGCAACTATAATATAGAGCTTCGCATTCATAAATCTTGTAATTTAACTTCCTCGCATAATTATACCATTTATGATAATATCTTTCTGCTTTTTCAATTAAACCGGCCTTGTGCAAAGCAAGTGCCATCATCATATTGTAAGCAAGAATTATTGTAGTATTATTAAACTTAAACACAGCTTTTCTAATTTCTTTAAGAATATCTAAGCTTTTTTCGTATTCGTCAATAACAAAATATACGTAAGCTAATCTTATTTTACCCAATAAAAGATTTCTTAAATTACCTACTCTCTCTTGATATTTAATTGCTTTATGATATGAATTTATACTTAAATTGAAAAAACCTCTTCGAAAATATAATTCAGCAGTTGACTGATAGAGATTCGCTGCAAGATGTTTATCCAATTCATTTACCTTAAATGTATCAGTACATACTTTTAAATAGTGTTCAGCTTTTTCTAATTCATCCACGTCGATGTATGATTGAGCAAAGCTTAAGTATATTCTAAGCTGCAATTCTTTGTCATTTAAAGATAGGGATAATCTTAAAGATTCATTAATGTACTTTTCGAATTGATCAAATTCAAATGTAGAATTAGCTATAATCTGAGCTTTAGCAAATAAAAGCCAAGCTAAAACGTGCTTATTGTTTATTCTATCTAAAAAGTTTTCTATTACTGAATTAAATGAATTAGATAATCCTTCGTCAATAATTGCAGGTAAATAATTTCTTATAACATTTATGATCTTATTTTCATCTTCGCTTAAACAAGCATGGTATAGTGCTTCTATGTAATCATCATATTCGCTATATTTTTCGTAAAATGAAGAAGCTAAAGAATGAATTAGTTTCTTATCTTCTAAGTTTTCATACGCTATTAACCTTATAAATTCATGAAGAATAAATTTATAGCCCACTTTTTTAATGTATCCTTTCTTCACTAAATTATCAATAACTTTATAAACATTGAATGAACCTCTTTTAGTAATTAAAAAAGAAGCCAGTTCGTAAGTAAATGGTTTTCTAATTATCGAGATATTTTTTAAAATAAACTGTTCATCATCATTCAGTGATGAAAACAATAGATTTTTTATGTAATCTTTAGCATCGCTAATTACTTTCAAATCTATATTTTTATTTTTCTTTATATTATCACAAATAATTTCTAGCAATAAAGGATATTCATACAAACTTATTGATTTTCGCATTGAAATTAATAGCTTGTTATAATCTATTCTGATACTTTTCAATCTATTTTTAATAAATAATTCAATTTCATTAATATTAAAACCTTCTAATCTTATCTCAGTTAAGTTTTCTAAAGACATTATATTAGTAGGTTTTTGTCTACTTATTATTATGATTTTTAAATCGGTTTTATAATATAATTCATTTATAAATTCAATAATTCTTTTATCTTGACATAAATGAAAATCATCAAAAATGAGTATAACGTTAAATTCATTTATCTTCTTTACTATATAATCAATTTTAGTGGATAAATCAATATTATTATTTTTTGCTAAATTTAAAAAATAATTTACACCTAGTAAATATAAGAAAATTGATATTTTTGTAATTAAATATTCTACTGTATCTGTTTCTCTAAAATTGTACCAAAAAACTTTATATAAATCTTTAAGGTTGTACAGATATTTGCTTACTAAACTCGTTTTACCTATTCCAGGAGAGCCCCAAACAATAACTAATCTTTTACTTGAATTGAGCGTGCGCAATTCTTTTATTCTACCAACAAAATCAAAATTTGTCTTTGGAGGAGAAAAATCAGATAAACTGTAGTTTAGCATTGGGATGTTATGACGTGATTCGCCTTTTTTAAACTTAAGCTGGAAACCAAAGGGCATTAATTCTATTTCCCAAGAATCAACTGCTAGTTCATATAATTTAACGTTTTTATTCCCAACTCTACGCCATCCAACTTCTTTAACTATCCCATATTTGAGAAAAGTCCTTATTCGAGACGAAACATGATTTTCTTTTATCTTTAATTTTTTAGCTAATTCTCTAGTATGCATGGGAGAATTGCGAATTTCAGTTAATATCTTTAAGTTAACGTTGTTTGATAAGATCTTCAAAATTTTTTGATTTATGTTATTATTTTTTAAGTTCATTGTAAAAGAATGAATTAAAATAATGACTATAAAAGATGTGTTTGTTTCGAAGGATATTATCTAAGATGTTCATTACTAGCAAATTTTTTTATAATATTATTTTCCTAATATAAAAATTTGATCTTTTTTGTTCCTTTAACTTAAGAGGGGAATGATTGTTGCTCAATTAAAAATTGTTTTATAATTGCGGATAAATATGTACACCATACATGACCTTTTTTTAGCTGCTGTTTCAAGCAAAACACTAACAAAATCATAAGAGATACAGTGATATTAAAAACATTTTCGATAACCAGAAAATTTAGATATAATATATCTGCAACTCAAAGTTA
>Ga0080006_1137362_pt1 | contig 16006 bp, 13 predicted proteins | sample RS3BMetagenome_FD_69209 | JGI IMG/M metagenome (GOLD analysis project Ga0080006, IMG submission 69209) | Ferric oxide microbial mat and aquatic microbial communities from Rainbow Spring, Yellowstone National Park, USA - RS3B (SPADES... ... | reverse complement strand
GGTGTTGAGGAACGTGCGCCTTACTACGAACACGCTGGCGCCCTGCGCGACATGGTGCAAAATCACATGTTGCAGATGATCATGATGATTGCCATGGAACCGCCAAGCCGTTTGAAGACCGAGGCGATCCGTGACGAAAAGGTGAAAGTTTTACGATCGTTGCGTCGCTACACGCCGGCCGAAGCGGCACGCCATGTCGTGCGCGGTCAGTATCTCCCCGGTGCCGTCGACGGCAAGAGCCTGGCAGGCTATACGAACGAACCGCGTGTGGCGTCGGACTCGCGGACAGAGACGTTCATCGCGGCTGAACTGTTTGTCGACAACTTCCGTTGGGCAGGCGTCCCCTTTTACATTCGGACCGGCAAACGGATGGCTCTCAAGTCCACGGAGATCGTCATTCAGTTTCGCGATATGCCAAAGCACTTGTATTTTAACCAAAACGGCAGCCTGGGTCCGAACTTGCTCGTGATCCGCGTCAATCCGGTCGAAGGCATGTATATTCAGCTGAACGCCAAGCGTCCGGGGACGGATGGCACGGTGATTCCTGTCGCCATGGAGTTTTCGCAACCGTCCGATCACTCGCCCGAAGCCTACGAGCGGCTGTTCCTCGATGCGATGCGCGGCGACTCGACCTTCTTTACACGGTGGGATGAAGTGTCGCTCGCCTGGAAGTTCGTCGATCCGATCGCGGAGGCGTTTGAACATGAGGACACGTCCCCACTCAATTACTATCGCGCTGGCTCTTGGGGGCCGAAAGCGGCTGACGATCTGATTCGCCGTGCAGGGGATCAGTGGTGGCCGGTGTTCGGCCAAGACACGCCCTCGGTAGAGTCGTACCTGGAGCGTAAACTCACGCAGTCAAAGGAGATGCGCTAAGCGGTGGGAACGATCATTGATATCTCGATGCCGATTCATGCCGGGATGCCGGTGTACAAGAACAAGGAGGAAAAGCGTCCGGTGTTTGAGCGCACCTCCGACTTCCCGACCAACGGCGCGCGCGAGACGCGGCTCCATATCGACGCGCATACGGGAACCCACGTCGATGCCCCCTTGCACATGCTACCGGACGGAGCCACCATCGAGACCGTGGCGATCGATCATTTGGTGCGCCCCTGTCGCGTCGTCGACTTGACCCACGTGAAGGATGCAATCCACGCCCAGGACCTGGACCGTTGCGATCCGCAACCGGGTGAGTTCCTTCTGTTCAAGACGCGCAATTCACTGAGCGACGAGTTTGATTTTTCTTTCGTGTACGTGGCGGATGACGCCGCGCAGCTGCTCGCATCCAGAGGCGTGGCTGGCGTCGGCGTCGACGGTCTCGGCGTCGAGCGGGCACAACCGGAACACACCACGCACAAGCGGCTCTTTGCAGCGGGAGCCATCATCATAGAGGGCCTGCGTCTGCGCGATGTGGCACCGGGCGTCTATCGCATGATTGCGGCCCCTTTGGCACTCGTGGGGATCGATGCAGCGCCCGCGCGAGTCTTGCTCGAGACGGTGTGATCCGGCGGTTTGGTCATGGTTCTGGGGGTGCGTTTGAGTTATGCAGGAGACGTCAGCGCAGCGCTACTCGCGTCAAGAACTTTTCGCACCGATCGGCGCTGCCGGTCAGGCGCGTCTCACGAACGCGCGCGTGGCGATCGTCGGGGTCGGGGCGCTTGGCACTGTGAGCGCGGGGCAGTTGGCACGGGCAGGAGTAGGCTTCCTGCGGTGTATCGATCGCGATGTCGTCGATTGGACCAATTTGCAACGGCAAGTCTTGTTTGATGAACGGGACGCAGAAGCGGGTGTAGCCAAGGCGACGGCGGCCGCCGTACAACTGCGACACTTCAACAGCCGCATTCAGGTTGAACCTGTGACTGCCGACCTCACCTCCGCGAACATCCAAACCTTGCTCGGAGACGTTGATTTAATCGTCGATGCCACAGACAACGCGCAAGTGCGCCAGCTACTTAACGACTTTGCCGTCTCTCGCTCGATTCCTTGGATTTATGGGGCTGCCGTAAGTTCCTATGGGGTGACGTGTCTCATTCGGCCCGGTGTGACGCCCTGTCTCACCTGCCTGTTTGGCGAGGGAGATCCAGGCAGTCACGACACCTGCGACACGGTCGGCGTGATCGCTGCCGTGACTGGCATCATCGCCTCGGCGCAGGTGGCGGAGGCGCTCAAGTTTTTGACAGGCAACACAGCTGCACTGCGCGACGGCTTGCTGTACGTCGACGTTTGGCAAAACGAATGGCGCAGTCTGCCTTTCGGGGATCGAAGAGTCGATTGTCCTACCTGTGGCTTGCGACAGTTCCCTCTGCTGGAGGCTCGCGCAAACTCGTTCACGGTGACCTTTTGTGGACGGCAGACGATTCAAGTTCGACCTCAGGCGGACACAACCGTGAACCTGCCCCATTTGACCACACGGCTGAGGCCACTCGGCACGGTGCGTGCGAACGATAGCTTGCTTCGTTTTGATGTGGATGGGATCCAGATGAGTCTTTTTGCCGATGGGCGAGCGCTGATCCATGGGGTCACTGACCCTGCGGCCGCCCGTTCGTTTTATGCGCGCTATGTGGGGATGTGAGGTCGCTCTGCAAGCCATGCTTTGACGTAGGCGATGCGCGCGCGCCGAATCTGCTCCCCGAGGGCCTTGCCCTCCTGTTCGCTATGAACCCGTGTCCGCACATCGCCTCCGCGAACATTGGCCTCGAGTTGATCCCACAATTCCAACCATTCCTGCGTTTCGACACACGTCTGATCCATGCGGTTGCGACCGCACCAGTCCGCCTCGCAGACAAACGCAAAGCCCTTGACTCCGAGCGGTTGTCGCCGTGCCTTGGCATACAGGTCGATCAGTGTGCCCGCGCGCAGTTGTCGCCAGCGGTGCAAAAGCATGTGATACTCGGTCGCAAACAAGGCACCTCGCTGCCAGGCGGATGGGACCTTCAGGCGACGGCCCTGTTCTCGGGCCAGCGGTACGCCCAGTTTCTCATGCCCGAAGTGCGATGGCCAGCCGGACGGTGGCGTGACGCCTTTCCCATAGTCATGAACCAAGGCAGCATAGCGCACCTCGACTTCGCGCCCGCGATCGGCGGTCACGTCGAGGACTTGCATCGTATGTGCAAACGCATCGCCCTCAGGATGGTAGCGGACCGGTTGCGGCACCTCGATCAAGGCCGACAGTTCTGGAAAGTGAACGTCGAGCACTCGCGCTTGCTGGAGCGTCTCAAAGAAGAGCGACGGACGGTCGGAAAGAAGCCCCTTGCGAAGTTCAGCCAACACGCGCTCCGCTGACAAAGCGGACAATTCCCCGCGCAGCGACGTCATCAGCGCGAGCGTCCCCGGCTCCACGGTCATTTGCAGCTGTGCGGCAAAGCGCGCCGTGCGGTACACCCGCAACGGATCTTCCCCGAAGGCCGGCGAGACCGCCCGCAAACAGCGTTCCTTCAGATCAGCCTCGCCCCCAAACGGATCAATCAAACAGCCCGTGAGCACGTCAACGGCCATCGCGTTTTGCGTAAGATCACGCCGCCGCAAGTCATCCTCGATCCGTACTTGCGGCGCTGCATCGACGGCAAACCCGGTATGACCCTCCTGCGTCTTGACCTCAGTGCGAGCCAGGGCAACCTCCGCAAAGACATCACAAAGCGGCGCGCGAAACACGGGAAATGCCTTGCCCGTCAAAAAAGCGCCAGGCACAAGCGCGGGCACTTGCTGCGCGCGGAGGCCCGTCACGCAAAAGTCCGCATCCCCTGACGGCACGCCGCGCAAAGCGTCCCGTACGGCGCCACCGACCAGATAGAGGCGCCCCCCCACCGCATCGATGTGACGGGCCCACGCCAGGGCCTGTTGCTGCTGCTCGCCTGAAAGGCAGGTCAGTGTGGTCATGTGCATGTGATCCCCTGCTTTCGGTAATGGGTGCCTATCCAATGACTGCAAAAATGTCGTATTTTCCGCAACGATTTGATGAAGGATTATCGAACGACCAGTAGAATATGCATAGAGGTAATGCCCAGTTTATCATTCTGCAGTTCAGAAGGGAGCATAGCATGAAAAGACGAAAACTTTCATCCGCTGTTGTCGCCTCCATATTGCTGGCAGGCGCTACCACACTCTGGGGGATCGGCCCCGCCTCCGCCGCCAGCGGACCGGCGACAACGCCCGTTGCACAAGGCGTTGGCCCACAGGTCCTAAAGGACGCCACAGTCTTTGGCAACACTCCATCCAACACTCCGGTTCAGATCAGTATCGTTTTGCGGACCACCAACACACAGGCACTTCAGCAGTATATCCAAGAGACAGTCACCCCAGGCCCGGCATTCAGGCAGTTTCTTTCCGTCAGTCAGTTTGCGCAGATGTACGGGCAACCGCAGTCGGTTGTTCAAGCGATCACCTCGTATCTGGCTCAGTACGGCATTCAGACGAGTGTGTATCCCAACAATCTTGCGATTACGGCCAACGGAACGGCTGGTCAGTTCGACCAGGCGTTCAGTGTCAACTTGCAGAACATGTCCTTTCAGGGCAAGCCGTTCCACGGAACGATCGCACCTCCGATGATGCCGCCCGGACTAGCTGATCCCATCCTGGCCGTCCTCGGTCTCACAGACTATAGTAACTTCGCGAGCGACGCCATTAAGGCGCTGCCTCAAGTCAAGGAGCAAGGCGGTGCCGGAAACATCCCAGCAGGAGGGTACACCCCTTCCTTCCTCGAACAGCACTACAACGTCACTCCCCTTTACAAAGCAGGAGACATGGGGCAAGGGCAAACCATCGGTATCGTCACGTTGGCCAGTCTGAATCCAAGCGATGCCTATACATTTTGGAAGATGGAAGGACTCTCGGTCAATCCAAACCGGATCGTCCAAGATCTTGTGGACGGTGGCTCAGGTGCCGTGAGCCTGAGCAACGGCTCTGAGGAAACGACCCTTGACGTCGAGCAGTCGGGGGCACTGGCACCGGACGCCAATGTTATCGTGTATGAAGCGCCAGGAACTGATTACGGTTATGCGGATGCCTTTTGGTCCGCGATCACCCAGAATATCGCCGGGTCGATCTCGACGAGCTGGGGTGAGAGCGAAGACGCGATCAGCTCCTCGATCGCAAGTGGCGAGGAGTCGCCGAACTACGCCCAGGTGTTCAACGAGGCCTTCATGGAAGCAGCGGCGCAGGGAATCTCCACATTCGCGGCAGCGGGCGACGCTGGCGCTTATGACGCGTCGCGTGACATAGGCACGACCGACCTGTCTGTTGATTCTCCAGCCGACAGCCCCTACGTCACGGCGGCTGGCGGCACGACTGTAGCTGGTACCCAGAACTACGGTTCATTTTCGATTACAGTGCCTCAGGAGCGAGCCTGGGGATGGGATTATCTGTGGCCCTACTATGCGGGCTTCGGAGCGAAGTCCGAGGCGAGCTTTGCTGAAGAGTATGTCGGCGGCGGTGGGGGCGGCTACAGCACCCTCTTCCCAACCCCTTGGTACCAACTCGGGGTTCCCGGAGTCAATCGTTACAGCGCAGTCCAGTGGCTGACGCCGGTCGCGAACAACATGGCGTGGCAATTTAACGCGTCCGCGCCCATCGTCAGAGGCACAGGCCAAGGGCGCAACATCCCGGATCTGGCCATGAACGCCGATCCACAGACGGGATACATGGTGTACAGCACCTTGTTTGGAGCCGGTAGTAACAACGAATCCCAGTACGGCGGCACCAGCTTTATCGGACCTCAACTCAACGGCATCACGGCGCTGATCAACGAGGCAAACGGAGGTCGAGTGGGCTTCTGGAACGGGCAGATCTACCGTTTCGCCACGGGTCCGAACTCGCCGTTTACGCCTCTTGACACGACTGGCACGAGCAACGACAACCTCTTCTTTAGCGGCACGCCAGGTACCGTCTACAACCCGTCGACGGGTCTCGGTACGCCGAACGTGGCCGCACTGGCGGCGGACTTCATCAGTGCGGGTAGTCCCGGAGCCGGTGCACCTGGTGCAGGTGGTCCCGGAGCTGGTGGACCTGGTGCGGGTGGACCTGGTGCGGGTGGTCCCGGTGCTGGTGGACCTGGTGCTGGTGGCCCAGGCGCTGGTGCTCCCGCTGCTGGCGGACCGGGCGCGGGTAGCCCCGGCAACTAGACAGGCCCCACCACATAGCAAGAGCCGAGGGAAGCGAGCGATGCTCGCTTCCCTCGGCTCACCTCTAGCCTCGCCCCCGGCATACAACCCCGCACGCTTCCCTCACATCGCCAATTGTCGGACCTTGCGCCGCTTCCACACGCCGAGATAGTAGGCAGACTGAAGCGCGAAACTGACGATAAAGGCGGCTGGGTAACCGACCCAGATGCCGTCGATGCCGAGGCTTGTGCGGTGCGACAAATAGTACGCCACCGGCACCTCCACCCCCCAGATCGCCGCCACGCCGATCAGCGTCGGCCAGAGCACCGTGCCGCTCGCGCGCATCATGCCGGACAGAATCGATGTATTGCCGAAGATGAGGTAGCTCCAGAGCGTGATCATGAGCAGTCCATGGGCCGTGTGCAAGGTCCCCGGGCTGGTGATGAACCAAGACAGCACATCTCCCGAGAACAGATACACAACGATCACCAGCACTCCGCCGATCAGATAGTTCAACGACACCGCGGAACGGATGATCTCCTGCAACCGTCCGAACTTCCCCGCGCCAATCATCTGCGCCCCAAAGATCGAACTCGCGATCCCGAGGCTGATCGCTGGCATCTGCACGTAGCTGGCCACTTGGTTGACGGCTCCGTACGCAGCCGTCGCATGCGATCCGAAGCGATTGACGAACGTGATCACAGCAATTTCCGACAACGACACCATAATCATCTGAATACTAGAGGGAATGCCGATCTTGATCAGCAGCTTCAAGATCCCCGTGTCGATCTTCAGATGTCGCGCCGTGTCCCGATCGAATCGCAGCGGATGCTTGACCTTGCTCAAATACACAAACAGCGCAATCAGCGTCACCACCGTCGAGACGACCGTCGCGACCGCTGACCCTTGCACCCCCATACGCGGCGCGCCGACCCAGCCAAAAATGAAGATCGGCAACAGAATCAGATTCAGCACCGTACTGATGATCAAAAAGTAAAACGGCGTCTTGGAATCTCCGGTCCCACGCAGGAACGTCGTATACGCAAAGTAGACAAAGAGCACCGGTAGCGCCCAAAACATGATCTTCGCATACGCCTCCGTCCCCGCCAGGACGTTGGCGGGCGTTCCGATCGCGTGCAGGATATCTTGCGTAAACAGCCCGCCGAGCAGAGCCAGCACGACGCCCAGCAAGAAGGTAAATGTCACGGACGTCCCGACTGTGTTGCGCAGTTTCTCCTGATTCCCTGCTCCATACGCTTGCCCGATCAAAATGGAACTCGCACTGCCGATCCCAATCGTAAACGAAACCAGGAGAAAAAAGAGTGGGAAGAAGCCCGACACCGTGGCCAATGCGTTGACGCCGAGCGCTCGTCCGACGATGATGCTGCTCGCCAGTTGTCCCACAGACTGCAAGATGTTGGACATCATCAAGGGCACGAGAAAGATCAGCATGATCCGCCAGATCGGCTTGTCGTCCGGAATCTGAAAGCGTCCGCGCGAACCGGATTGGGCACCCTGCGGGGGCCCCTTGGGCGCTGCCATCGGCTCATGCTGCACGGTGCCCGGTGTCACCACCTCCGCCAGCGGTCCGGAGGACGGCATCACGACCTCTGCTTCGCGCAGCGCTGTAGCCAACAATACATCATCATCATTCTGAACCGCCCCTGACTCCGTGGTCATCTCGACTCTCCTCCATTGGCTATGCCATCCACACAGAACATCACAATCTCATCGATGAGTTGCGCAGTGTGGCCGGGGCCTGCGTGCGGTGCAGTATCGCGGGCCATCGTTCGTACGAGATCCCCCAAGTTAATACTGAGGGCCCCCCAATACGCGTTGGCCGCGACATCCGGATTACCCCGCCGCATCTCCCCGAGAACCATCCCCTGCGCAATCACCTCAGCCAGCCAATTGCGAATGACGTAGCGCCCGGGCCAGTCCCTCGCGCTCACTCCCGCGTAGACATGCGCCATATCCTGAAACATGCGCAGATAAAATTGACTGTATCGCTCATCTTGAATCGTAGACTCACACAGCGACCGCGCGTAAAGGGCCAGGCGCGCCCGTGGCGAAAGCTCCGTATGCTCGATCAAGATGCGGTGTGCCTCGCGTTGACTTCGTTCTTGCATCCACGCGAAGAGCGCCTGGAACAGCTCCTGCTTACTGTGAAAGTAGTAATACACCAATCCCCGCGCCAGCCCAGCCTCTTGCGCCACATCCGCCACCTCCGCCGCTGCGTACCCCGCCTTGGCGTAGACAGTCAACGTCGCCTCCAGGATCTGCTCAAGACGTTCGTGGCGGATCTCCTCATACTGTTCAGGTGTCCTCGGCGTCCGCTCCACCTCTTTTTGACTGACATGAATGTCAAACCACTGCACAGGGGCATTATACCCCATTGTGAGGAATGAAATCCAGACCGTGGTCTATTCCCTTACCCCGTGGTCCGCATCAGCGCTTCGATCGCCTCCGGGTCGCGCGCGACACAAGCCGAAAGCACTTCGAAACCCGTGTCGGTGACAAGCACGTCGTCCTCAAGGCGGATGCCGATGCCCTCTTGCGCGATATAGATCCCGGGTTCGATCGTGACCACCATCCCCGGAACAAAGACCGGCTCCTTGCCGCCGACATCGTGCACATCCAGCCCCAGAAAGTGTCCGATGCTGTGATAATAGTAGCGGGACAGCTCCTCGTCGTTTTCCATTAGACCCGCTTGCTTGAGTCCCTGCGCCAAGAGCCCTTTGGCCGCGTCGTTCAGTTGCGACCAAGTCGCACCGGGTCTGACGAGCGCAGTGACCTCCCGCAAGACGTGTAGGACCAACTCATAGAGTTGGCGCTGACGATTCGTATAATGGCCATTGACCGGGAACGAGAAACTGACACCCCCGCTTTCAAGCTCCCACTGTGCGCCAAGGTCCACCAGCACCAGGTCTCCGTCTTCCGTCACTCGCTGATTCGTGTCGTAATGCAAGACGACGGCACTCGGGCCACTGGCGACGATCGACGGGTAGCCCGTCTGGCGCACCCCGTTGCGATTCAGTTCATAGGTGAACTCCGCCTCCAGCTGGTATTCGTACATCCCGGGTCGACTCTGGCGCAGCATCCGCTGAATCCCGCCCCACGTCACGTCGATCGCCTTGCGCAGGTGGCTCACTTCCAACGCCGACTTGATCAACCGCAAGGAGGCGAGCAGTGGCGCCTCACTGCGTATCGTCAAATGCGGATAGCGCACCCGTACCTCTGCCGCAAACCGTTCTTGCTGACTCGCGGAAGCGTTCCAGGTCAACCGGTCGAGATCCAGGTACAGGGAGTCGAGACCGAGAGCGATTGCCGGGAACTCATTGTAAAATCCATCCGAGTCTCGCACGTCCCCAATACCGGATAGCTCTGTGATCGCATCTTTCGTCATGCGCACGCCGGTCCATTTTTCACGATCCGGGTCTTTCGGTAACGTCCATACGATGCAATCCCTTTGCTGGCCGCTTCGGCGCAGACACAAGATCATGCCCTCGCGCTCGAGGCCAGTCAGATAATAAAACGATCGCTCCACCCAGTACGGCAAGGTCGTATCGCGTGAAGCGGCGGCCGTTTCTCCTGAAAACAGAATCAAGAACGCCCCATCCGGCAACGCCTCGAGCATGCGTTCGCGGCGCTCAGCAAATTCACTGGCTGACATCATGCATCCCTCCCTGTTCAACACCCGCTGGCTACCGGTGAGACCAGCCTCGCCCCCATCCGGTGCCAGAAGCCTTCCCTACATCGTAGCACTCCGTCCCCGCGCGACCAAACGCTCAGGCAAAGAGGGGGACTAATCGTCGCAAAATCGTAACAATGAAAAGAAGGTATTTACATCCCAAACCTCGTACAGGTGTGATATGGTAGCCATGCACATCCGTCCGAAAGCAGGTTTTGTCCAACGTGAATCTCCGTCATCGCATTGTCAGCTCGTTCTGTGCCATCACCCTCGCTACATTCACCTTGTCGACTGGCGCCGCGGCCCAAGCCAACAGTTCCGCCAACGATTCGTCGAACCCCCCGTCCAGCTCCTCCGCTTCTGTGTCGCCGAACACATCGACGACTGGAACGCCAATGAGTTCGGCCGTGTCCAGTCCGGCGCTGACCAACGCCCTGTCACTCGACCCCTACAACGGCAACGCGCCTGTGGTGAACGTGTCAGCGGAGTCCGTCGATCCGACGCTGGACGCCTACATTGCGCAGGTGGCCTACGGGCCGAATCCAAACGATCCCACGTCTGTACCGCAGGTGATCGAGCCGATCGCGCCGGACGGGGTGAGTCTGCGACTATTTCCCTATCCGTTCAAGGCGATGCTCGCGATCGAGTCCGATGCCGATCACATGACGCTGCGAAAGTTCAACATCGTCCACGAGTTTCTTAACACAAAGGCGGAGACGCCGCTCGGACGCGGACTCGGGCTCGACGTGTCCGATTCATTTTTTATGTACAACGGTTCCAACATTCCTTCCGTGATCGACTATCAAGGGCAGACATTGCGCGACGAGATGACCTTTTTCAAAGGCACGTCGCACCAGTTGAACGACGGCGCGATGATCCTGCATTACATCAAGGTGGGTTGGATTGACACCTTTCACTCCGTCGGCGACTTCTCACGTGTGAACCAGCATACGACCGTCTTCAAGCGCTCGCTGACGGCCTATGCGATGGCTTACCTTGAGCGGCACGGAGTTCATATCACCATCTTTACGGACCACGGCAACCAGTCCAACGTCGGCAACTTCGGCGCCTACGGCATCGATGCGTTCGAGGACTATCAACAAGGCGACAACCCGTCGTCGCCGTACTATGTGACAGACCTCCTGCATCATGAAGGCGTACGGTTTGTTTGGCCCGACCTCTTTAGCGATCGCTACAGTTATCCGACGATGATCTTTCCCATTCCCCTGCGAGACGGGCGAACGATGTGGGGATTCTGGCGATTCACAGGAACCTTGCGGATCGATCGGGGGCATCGATTGTGGCGCTATGACTGGACGGACCTGTGGAATCCTTCGCTTTTGGCGCAAGAACTGACGCCAGCTCGACTCAACGAGTTGGTTCAGACGCACGGGTTTACCGTGATCGCCACACACCTCGAAGGAAACGCGGACAAGAACCCGTTGTCCACGAGCGCCGTCGAAGCCCTGACGCGGTTGGCCCACCTGCAGGACCGCGGTCAGATCCTCGTCGCGCGAACCAGCCGCTTGCTTCAGTACAACCTGGTGCGTCAGTACCTGTCGTATCAGACTTGGGTTCACAGTGGGACCACCTTCATCAACGTCCTGTCTGTCAATGATCCGGTCGATGGTGCCTTCGTCCCCACTTGGCAACAGCTGCGCGGCATCACGTTCAACGTTCGCTCTGCGGGCCATACGGTCCTGATGATCCGCGGAGCGAGAATGCCGGGCGACTTGCGCTACGTCAGCGCCCATACAGTGGGTGTGAAGTGGTATCCACCTGACACGAAAAACTACGCCGTGTGGAGCACGGCCGAACTCGCGTTACAGCAGAGCCAGCGCGAGCAAGGGGCTGGGGGTACGCTGGGCGCTCTCGGTCTGGTGCGATCGGATTGGTGGATTGGATCGCTCGCGATTCTGGCGATCATCTTCGGCACCGTCTGGGGGCTCACTCGCCGTCGCTCCAGACGAAAAAGCCGCAAGCGGCGCCACTAGGCGCCTCATGCGGCGATCGTCACTGTTTGGCGGCGCGATCAGCGTTTTTGCGTCAGATCGCGCAGTTGGTCCCACTGCTCGGATGTGACCGTACGCAGGTCGCTGAACTCACCCGCTCCCTGGAGCCACTCGCCACCGTCGATCGTAACGACTTCGCCGTTGATGTATCCCGCATAGTCCGAGACTAGGTAGGCTGCCAGATTCGCGAGTTCAGATTTGTCACCCACGCGGCGAAGCGGCACCCGGTCGACGGCATGGTCGGCGAGGTCGGGCGTAGGGGCAAGGCGGGACCATGCACCTTCTGTGGGAAACGGGCCTGGGGCGATGGCGACCTGTCGAATGCCATACTGTGCCCACTCCACTGCCAGAGACCTCGTCAACGCCAGTACACCGGCTTTGGCCACCGCTGACGGCACCACGTAGGCAGAGCCGGTCCAAGCGTACGTCGTCACGATGTTGAGCATGACCCCGGATTGGCCGCTGGCAATCCATCTCTTGCCCAGATCCAGAGACACGTAGAGTGTCCCGTGCAAGACGATCCCGACCACGGCGTCCACGGCCCGCGGCGAAAGACGCTCCGTCGGACTTATGAAATTGCCCGCTGCATTGTTAACCAGTATGTCCACTCGTCCATAATGCCCCAAGACGCCATCGAGCATAGCATCGACTTGTGCAGAATCCCGCACATCGCAAGTGATCGGAAAGATTTCGCCCCGTTTGTCTGGGGAGGATTCACGCATCTCCTGCGCCGCCTGATTCAACACGTCGAGACGTCGTCCGCAAATGGCCAAACGCGCGCCAAGTTGAAGAAACCGTTCTGCCATCGCGCGCCCGAGTCCTGTGCCCCCGCCGGTTACGAGGACGACTTTATCCTTTAACAGATCCTCTTGAAACATCGATACAGCCCCCCTCTTACTTCTTACTTGGACGTCCGCACTAACGCGATGCGAACTCGGACGCGATGCTCATGAAACGGACACCCGCCGCCAAATATGGACTTCCGGACATAAAAAAGCGACGAACATGAGCTTCTATGAAAGCCTCACCCCCGCCGCTGCTTGTGAGCATTGTAGCACACCGTGTTCTGTAGTACTAGTGGCACTGGCACACAATCGGTCCCGATCTTGCGAAAATCGCGAAGTTTGCCTATAAATCGCCACAATCAGCGTCCCCTTTTCCGCTGAAGACCTTGGGGCACCGCCATAGAGACAGACGGTACAGCGCTCGGATCGCATGCGGCGCTACAGAGTGACCCAGCGATGTGCTACCATAGGGATGATGAAGTCAAGTGAACAAGATCAAGCGAACGGGATTAAGCTAAAGATCGACCATTCGGGAGGCTGCTCTCATGTCGGAAAAGCGAAGTGTACCCACATTTTGTCTCTATGTGCAATCGGGCCCCACGGTCGAGGAGATTCTGGAGGGCCCTGTGGTCAGTCCGGACAAACGCGAGATCGCGCAAGACCTCGGACAACTGAACGCCATTTTTCGAAACCACGGAGCTGTGCTCTGCTATTGTGGAAAGTGGTGGTATGTACCCACACACACTCTGGTCCGCTGCTGTGGCGGCTCACGCAGGTTTACTCTGCCTTGGCCGCTGGACGATGAGCACGCCGAGACCGATTTGCCGGGCCCAGGCGCCCTGTGATCGAACGACCTTTGCAGAGGCATACTGGCATCTGATCCCGTTGTGCGATGTTGGTTACGACAAGAAGGAGCCCTTTGACCGTGCAGATCGACCTCTCGGATGAACAGTATCGGAAGCTGGCCGCCTTAATCTTCTTGGGCGAATGGATCGTCAACGGCGGCGAAAAGGAGCCGGACGACCGCAAAGAGCTGCAGTCGGCGGCAGATTTTTTCTATTCGTTGGCCCCACAGTTCGCGGTGGCTGATTGGATCGGCCTGTGCCCTGACTGCGGCAACGTCCATGCCAACCAGACCATGGAGGACGCCCTGCTGCCGCTGATGGACGAGTACGATGAGAACACTTTCTGGGACGTGCTGGCTCACCACATGGCCTTTCGCGATCTGAGCGTGACCAGTGGCGTGTCAGATACGGACCGGGAACTGCCCAAAGAGATGGAGATGCGACTTTGGCGTCGCAAGGAGCAGTATGATCAGGAGTTTCAAAAACACGGACTGAATCACGTCCGGATCGTCCTCCATGGTGGCAAGAGCGGCCGCTGACTTGTGAACAGACGGGCGTCCAGAAGGAGTGTCAGAGAATGAAGTATCGATTACTCGGCAAGACCGGGATCAGCGTCAGCGAGGTCAGCTTCGGGACGTGGGCGATTGGTGGCTCCTGGGGGCATGTTGACGAGCAGACCGCGCTCGCAGGCCTGGCCCGCGCGATGGAAGCTGGCGTCAATTTCTTTGATACGGCGGACGTGTACGGCGACGGGCGGGCAGAGTCCCTGTTGCACAAAGCCACACAAGGGCGCGAAAGCGAGATCCACGTGGCCACGAAGTTTTGCCGCAGAGGCGACATTGCCGATCCATCTGCGTATTCCTGGGACACGGTCAGCGGCTACTGCGAAGACAGCCTGCGACGACTGGGGCGCGAAGCCATCGACCTCTACCAGATCCACTGTGCGCCGCACTCGATTCTGGAGGATGGCGCAGTATTTGACGTTTTGGACCGTCTCAAGCAACAAGGAAAGATCCGGCACTACGGTGTGAGCGTCGAAACCGTCGCAGACGGCCTGACCGCCATCGCACACCCGGGTGTGGACGCGCTCCAAGTGATCTTCAACCTGTTTCGACAGAAACCGATCACCGAGCTGTTTCCCGAGACCTTGGCCAGAAACGTCGGCATTCTCGTGCGCCTGCCCCTGGCAAGTGGGTTACTCACGGGCAAGTTTCGCGAATCGGATACCTTCGCGACCGATGATCACCGCCATTTCAACCGTGACGGGCAATCCTTCAATGTTGGCGAGACCTTCGCCGGACTCCCATTTGAAAAGGGCGTTCAACTCGCCGCACAACTGCGCTGGATCGCGGAGGGTCGCGGATCCATGGCACAAGCGGCGATGCGGTGGATCTTGCAACATCCGGCCGTCACGTGCGTGATCCCTGGCTTCAAAAACGCAGCCCAAATCGACGACAACCTCGGCACGCTGGCGACGCCGCCGTTCGGGGATGCTGACCTGGCGCGACTCGCTGACTTTTACGAGACCGAAGTGGCACCCTGGATCCGTGGACCGTATTGAGCCCATCACCCAGATCACGTATAGATCCGGGCCCTACGACGTCAAGGGCTACCTGTGCCAACCCGCGGGGGTTCACCCGGAGACGGGGCGCAAGTGGCCCGGCTTGGTATACTGTCGCGGAGGCATTCGCAGTGTCGGCAAAGTTCGGCTCGAGTGGGTCCGCGCGTTTGCAGCGCGTGGCTTTGTCGTGCTTGCCCCGTCCTACCGCGGCAACGAGGGCGGTGGTGGTACGGATGAATTTGGCGGGGCCGACTGCGAAGACACCTGCGCGGCCGCCCGCTTGCTGCGAGACTTGCCCTTCGTCGATTCCACGCGAGTGTCCGTGATGGGATTCTCACGCGGGTCGGTCAACGCCTTTCGGACAGCCATCCTCGAGCCCTGGATTCATCGGCTCGTCCTGTGGGGCGGCGTCAGCGACTTGGCGGACACCTATGACGAACGTCCGGATCTGCGCCGGATGCTGCGCCGCATCCTTAAGGGGGCACCAACCCAGGTGCCCGCTGCCTACCGGGAACGCTCCGCAACGTGGCATGCCGCTTCCATCCCCTGTCCAACCCTGTTGGTCCACGGGACGGCTGATGTACAAGTCGCCCTCTCACACAGCCTCAAGCTGCGCGCGGCCCTGCTTGCTGCAGGGCGCCCTGTCGACTGGCACCTCTACGAAGGCTATGGCCATCACCTTCCTGACCTCGTGTTTGACGCCGTCGTGGACCGCTGGCTGGAGTGGGCCTCGTCCGAATAGCGTCCGAGCCGGTGGCTTGGGCATTTTCGGCCACCGGGCAGGGCCGGGCCGGCCCGGCCCTGCCTACTCCTCGTCGAGCGGCACGTCGCTGGCCGCGTACTCCTGGCAGATCCGCAAAAAGTCCTCGCCATACCGTCCAAACTTGACCTCGCCCACGCCCTTGATTCTCAGCATCGCAGCTCGCGTCACGGGGCAGACGCCCGCCATCTCGCGCAGCGTGCTGTCGGCGAACACCACGTAGGGCGGCACGCGGTCCCGACGGGCGAGTTCACGAC
>Ga0080006_1190212_pt1 | contig 16016 bp, 12 predicted proteins | sample RS3BMetagenome_FD_69209 | JGI IMG/M metagenome (GOLD analysis project Ga0080006, IMG submission 69209) | Ferric oxide microbial mat and aquatic microbial communities from Rainbow Spring, Yellowstone National Park, USA - RS3B (SPADES... ... | reverse complement strand
GCGTTTAGCTGTCTGTCTATTTGGAGCCCGCACCCCAAACACTCGAAGGTATCTGCTCCATTCAGGTCTTTGTTTTCCCACCCACACCTGGAGCAGTATGACGATGAGCCGTAGGGGTCGAGCTCCTTCACTTTAGCTTCACCAATCTTACCCATTAGTACCCTTGCGATGCCCCTCCAGTCGCTCCTCGAAATCCTCCTGTTCCACACGCGCGAACGCGTGTACATGCCCTGCTTTGAGAGCTCCTCTAGACCCACGACTCCCGCAACGGACTGGATGGCGCGAGCGATTTCTAGCTGGTGCTTTTTAGCGCGGTTCCTCTCCCTTTTCGAGTACTTAGCGAGGATCCTCCTCGCCTTCTTTGACTTTGAAGCTTTCCTCTGAACGCTCCTCCTCTTCTCGAAGGATGAGATGTGCACCGATGCTAGCTTCGATGTGTCAATCCTAACCCACCCCGTCTCTGGTGAGTAGCCATCTAAAGAAAGCAGGTTGAAGTCCCACGCCACATCTGGTTTTTCTTGGCCCTTATCTTCGTAGTGCACTGGTAGGTGCACCCTTTCAAGCGTGATTACGGGTTCACCAAGGCCGGCTGAAGAAACTTCTTTAGGCAGAGGAAAGTACCTTTTCGATAGGTCGATGTAAACGTGCTCGCCAGGCTTAACCGTTAATCTAAGCCTTTCGCCTTCGAGCTTGACGAGCGTTTGCTTCACTCTCGCGAATAGCCTTCTTGCCGTGGGCTTATTCCTCTTTCTGTCTCCTTTGACGTAGTTCTTTCTCCACGATTTGAATATCGAGTACGCCGTCTTCATTGCCGAGTCAACCCAGTGGGCTGCGTAAGGCCAGTCCTCAAGCAGGCTGTCCCTGAGCTTCTTCCTGTACTCTCCGCTGTGGATGTCCGCCTTGTACTTTGGCAGTAGCCTCCACTGCTTCTTTCCCTTCACCTTCCTTTTTTTCCACTCTACGTTATTCCAAAGCTCTTCGAGCGCGCTGTTAACGGCGTCCCTGTAAGCTTCGAGGAGCGGAAAGAGCTCCTCTCCGCGCTCATGCTTTAGAGAATAGCTCTTTAGCACGCTTCACGACCTCCCTTTGCTTACCGCTCCTCATTCCGTACAGTTTACCAGAAAAGTGGGATATTATTGTGATCAGGTCCTCTACGAGTTCTTCTTGTGGCGGTTTTGCATCTGCCTGGTTTAGCACTTCTATTGTTGTTCCATGCCCTTCAAAAACTTTTTTCAATGCCTCAAAACCAAACCTCGTTAGCCTGTCCTCGTGCAATATAACCACTTTATCGACTTCGTTGTGTAGCACCCGGTCGAGAAGCCTCACTCTCAGGAAGCCCTTTCTCTTCTCGTTCAAGCCTGAGCCCATATCGATAATCACTTCTTGTATACCTCTCTGCCTCAAGTATTCAACCTGCCTCTCCAAGTCATCTTTCTGCGTATTAGAAGAAACTCTTGCACATCCAATGACGCTCCGTATGCCTTTTTCACCTGCAACCTCCTGATTTCTGATTCTGGTATTCTCCTGCGACCGCCAGGTGTTCTCAGGACCCCGATTTTGCCTTGCGTATCCCACTTCTGAATAGTCCTTGGGTGAAGACCGAGGAGCAAACATGCCTCTTTCAAGGTATATAATCTTTCAGGCACAGATTGTTATGTGACATACACCTGTATAAAGCTATTTATTTTGAAACCGTTTGTGACGGCGTTGACCGTCCCGTCGTTAATGAGCTTTCCGCTTTTATGAGGCCGTTGAGTTTAAAAAGCTCGGCCTCTTTTGTGAGAAAGTTGCTGGCGTGGATGTCCCTAGTGTCCAAGGCCAATCTGGCCGAGGTCATGACGGTGGTAGGCATCTACGTCCACGCCTGGTTTCTCGTTTTCGCGGTGGGGCTTCCCTACGTGGTTTTGGCACTGGAATGGAAGGCCATAAGGGGAAAGGACGGCCTTTACCTCGGTGCGGCGAGAAAGGCCAGCATGGTGTGGGGTGTCTCTTTTGCCGCGGGTGCGGCTACCGGGACGCTCGTGGAGTTCGGTCTTGTGCAGGTCTGGTCCGGTACCCTCGCGGCGCTGGGTACCTTCTTCTTCGCGGTGATGTACCTCGAGTTATTCGCCTTCATGACAGAAATAATCTTCGTGGTGCTCTACATATACACCTGGGACACCTACGCTTACAGGTGGGTCCACTGGTTTTTCGGCTTGGTAGTCCTCTTGGGTTCTAACGTGAGCGCCCTCATGATACTGGGGGCTAACGCGTTTATGAACGTCCCGTGGGGGACTGGGAGCCTCATATCCGAGGTTTTACCTTGGGAAACCGTGAGCTACGGTCCCCTGGTGGCCAACAGCACAGCCCTGATTTCGCTGGCGTCGGGGCTGAGCAAGGGACCTTTGCCGCTAGCCAGCGTTTCGTTTGGGTCCTCGCTGGGCCAGGTCCTATCGAATCCCATGATTGCATTTTATGACCCGGACTTGTGGGCTACTTTTCTTCACACCGTGACGGCGGCGGTCATCGTCGTTTCTTTTGAGGCCTCAAGCGTATTCGGTTACCTTTATTTGAAGTCCGCCGAAGCGCAAAGGGCGGATCTGTTGAAGCTCTTCAGGACCTCCTTCGCCGTCGGAGCTCTGTCGAGCTTTATCCAGCCATTTTTTGGCGACTTGGCTGGCAGGGTCGAGTACACCTACCAGTACACGAAGTTCTTGGCAGCGGAGGGCTTCCCTCCACAAGGAGGTCAAAACCCCATCCTTGGCATACTATTGAAGGGGAACCCGTCGTATGACTTCCCGGGCTTCAGCCAGCTATTGTCGGAGGTAAAGCTTTCTTCCGATCCCGCAGCGGCCCTGGCCACCGTTAAGGGCGCAGAATCCGTTGAGGGACTGATATTTCCGCTTTACTACGGCATGGTAGGAGCGGGGGTGGTCCTCTTCCTGTTGGCAGTTCTGTATTTCGCGTCTTTTTCTGCGAAGCTGAGGAAGATCGAAGAGAAGTTGTTCTCGGTGCTCCGGTTGGACGTTGATCATTTTCTGGTCTATGCGTCATTCGTTTCGACGTTTCTGGCGCTCTTCGCCGGGGCGGCTGGGTGGGCCGTGAGAGAAGTGGGGAGGCACCCTTGGACTATCTATGGCCTCATACCCTACTACGACGTCGTAACGCCCGCGACCGTGACGCCCACCTTGGTAGCCTTTGTGGTCGCGCTGGAGGTAGCCATATTCATCGCGGGAACGGCCGCGATAATCGCGGTGTTAAGGCACGAGATAAGAGGAGGGTTGGGGACGAGACCTGGGACTCCCGGGCATAAGGTCGGAGATAAACCTGAAAGCCCTGCGCCGGCGAAAGGCGAAGCGGGGGAGAGGGCTCCGGGGCAAAGCGAAACCCCGCAAGAGGGAGGGGAAGTAAGAGGGGGTGGAGGCTTATGACGGGTACTTCCGTGTGGATAGGATTCTTGATGCTGGGGGTGACCATAGTGAGCCACATATTTCTAGTTAGCCTCGTGCTCGGGCTGGCCTTCATGGCGCCCCTTTTGGAGTACTTTTCCCATCGGTGGAAAGACGGGGAGTTCGAGGATTTGGCCAAGAACGCCCTGAAATACTTGGCGGTAAGCGAATTGGCGGCCGGAGTGTGGGCGACCTGGTTCACAGTGGCGTTGGCCGGCTTCTGGCCTCAATTGGCGTTCATAGCGACCACGGTCCTCTTTTACCCTTTGGTGATCGGGATTACTGGTGTGCTGGTAGGTATTACATTCATGTCCATCTATTGGTACACCTGGGGTGTAGTGTCTCGTTCTCTTCACCTTCTTCTAGGCGTGGTAATGGCTGTGGGCGCGGTTCTCGTGCCGGTCGGTTTTAACATGATATTCGCTTTCATGGATGATCCCGTTGGTTTAAAAAGGGGATTGGCCGGAAACGGTTGGGCGGTATTCGGTAACCCGCTTTACCCGGACTTCACCGTTCACAGGATAAGCGCAGCCATATCCATGGCGGCCATGGTCTTCGCGAGCGTCTATGCCATTAAGGCGTACAGAAAGCGCGAGAAGAGATACGAGCGCGCCTCGGAATTCGGCCTCTACGTCGGTCTCCCCGCGCTTTTGGTCGCGTCGATCACTGGGGCGATTTACGCTTTCCTATTGGCGAAGTACAGCCCTTACATAGCCTCGGCAGTGCTTGGACCTCTGTCCTTTTCTTCGTTGGCGACGTTTTTCGACCTTTATCCCGAGTTTGTGGGCTTCATGGCCGTGGTCATCGGGATATGGGCCTTTGCGATTTTCAACGCCCTCCACAGGAGGTTTGACAAAGCGAAGGAAGTCTCTTCGGTCGCCTTGCTCATACTTTCCCTCATAGGGGTCCCTTACGGCGAGGTGTTAAACGACCTTCCCCGTTACCCATATATGGTCGTTCAGGGGACCGGCGGCGTCGAAGCCGCTCAGCTCATCAATCATTGGATGTTCATACCTACCTCTTTTGCCTATGCGGCCCTTATCGTTGGTGCGGTTCTTATGGCGATTTTTTCCTACATGTTGTACTTGGTATTTGGAGCTAAGCAGCCCGGTGGCCAGCGTGCAAACCACCCCGAAAGAAGCGTTTCACAAAACCTCTCCGCTTCGCCTGCCCCGGGTTCGCGATGAAGGCGCGCTTAAGCCGGCTGAACTCTGTTTGGGCGAGGTAGTGCGCGGAGGGCGGTGGCGTGCGCGGGAGCGTATGACTTTAAAAACGGGTCATCACCTTATCGCGAATGAAAGTGGGTGGGTCGCTCTCGAGGGGTCTTCGGTACTTCGCTTCCCTGTCCAAGTTGCCTCAAACGCTGATGTTGGTCTTTACGGCCTTCATCGGTTACGTCACGCCTCACGGGCATCTGAACCCCGCGGCTTTGTCGATCCTTTTGGTCTCGGAGTTCTTGGCCATTTCGGGGACGACTTCGATAAACATGTATCACGATAGGGACATCGACGCCCTGATGGGGAGGACGAAGAGCAGACCCCTGCCGTCCGGCTCAATTAGGCCTCGGGAAGCTCTGGCGCTGGGTTACGTTTTGCTGTTTTCTGGACTAGCCATTTCAGCCCTAGACGGATTACTCCTGACCTTGACCATAATCCTAGGCTACGCGTTCGACATATGGGTGTATACCGTGATGTTGAAGAGGAGGAGTTCGCTTAACATAATCTTCGGTGGGATCGCGGGCGCCATGCCGATCTTGGGTGGTTGGGTGGCGAGGACCGGAAGCTTCGCGGTTGGAGGCGTCGTCCTTTCGCTTTTGATACTTTTGTGGATACCGCTTCACACCTGGGTAATAACCCTTGTCCACAAAGAAGACTACACGAGGGCAGGCATCCCCATGGTACCCTTGAGAGCGGGCGTCGGGCGGCTTTTCGTTTACTTGTTTTTTGCGTTAGCGGCGTTCTTCTTCGCGACTTTTGAATTGGCCGTAATCGGGTTGACCACGTGGCTGATGCCCACGCTGTCCGGCGTTATGATCGCCGCGCTGCTCTCGATGCTGTATGCCGCTTTCTTCTTGGGTCGGGGGCGCTTACTGAGGCCATCACAAATGCTAGCCGATGTCTTCTTGATGGTTTCACTGTTATCGTTGCTCCTGAGGTAATCAACGCTAGGGGCTAACTTCTAGCGGTGGGGAAGCGGGCTATCCATCAAAAAGTTAAAATGCTGCTGTCGGTAGGGAAATGCGCGGTCGTCGTCTAGCTGGTTAGGACGCCAGCTCCCCAAGCTGGCGATCCCGGGTTCAAATCCCGGCGGCCGCACTCTCGCTTGCGTTGTGCTTTCTTGATCGGAGGCTGGGCTTTGGAGGTTTCTGTATACCTTCTTCCCGCCGGGCTTTTTACCGGTGTTTACCGGTGTAAGGTAGGAAAGTATACATTGGGATTCGTCTAAAATTATGGATAAGGGAGCTAAAGTCCCTTCCATAGGGAAGGGATGGATAGCCCCCATATGGTCGAACTAAAATTTTGTGGCCGCAATGCGTGAGAGTTCGTGTTGCAGTGCCATTGGATCCAGACAGGGACGTCAGGACTAGGGAAAAGAGGAGATGAGGAGATGACACGGCTCAGGAGGCTGCCCCCTGAGGCCCTACCACTTTTATCTGCATTAAACCCAGTTCAAAAACGGAGAGAGATCTCTTTTGACTTTATGGGGGTTAAGGGGACGAAAGTCCCCCTCCGTGAGGTGGGGGATGGACAGCCCCTTATAGAAACCTTTTTACGTCACAGAAAGAGAGATCTGTGCCTCCAAACCTAGAGAAGAAGGAGGGACTTTCCCTATGGAACGTAGGGGAGACGCCCGGGGATGAAAACGCCTCTGCGATGCGGGATGGAATACCTCGCAAGTATTCCAGGCGTAAGCGTATCGATGAACCGGGAAGCCCCGTCCGTAAGGGCGGGGTAGTTCACAGACGGGAGGGAATTCTAAGAACGAAACGGGATAAAGGATACGTCATGATCGAGGTGGGGCGCTGCATAACGAGCAACTGCTCACGCGTGGTCTTTCAGGAGCGACGTACGCCACTAGCAAGCGTTCCTCGGTCAAAAGGCCTACGAGACCTCGTTGGGGGCTCCGCGATGCCTTGAGGAAGAAGGTAGCGCCCCTTCGGAGGCCCCCCGGTTTTGTGGAGGACCACCGCCGTATATACAAACCGTGAAACGACGCTGATGCTTAGTCTGTAGGAGGGGGAAGGGAGGGAGGAAGGGAGATCACTCCCCTACGCTCCCCTGGTTCACCTTTTTACGGGGACGTGACCTCAGCCGCCGTCTTACTCTAGGAGGGGCTTTGCCAGGGGCGTTGGCGGGCGCACGGGGATGTTGACGCCCCTGCTGCGGTTGGATACATCTCGCGCATTCCTCGCGTAAGCGCTCCCGCGAAGTGGGAAGACCCATCCGTGAGAGAGGGTCAGCCCGCATATGCTTAAATGGCTAGGCCAGCTGGAACCCATGAGAAAAGAGTGGGTTAAAGCGACCGCTTTGGCCGCCTTTTTGGTGAGGGAGAGACGAGATGATCGCCAAGAAGTTTTTCGTTACTAGCGGTAAGGCTGTGGACCCTATATCTAGTCTCAACGCTTTTGACGCGGCGCTGGTCGACGCAAAGATCTCCCAGTGTAACCTAGTGTCGGTGAGTTCGATACTGCCGCCGGAGGCCGAAGAGGTCCAGAGGGTGGCTATTCACCCCGGTAGCGTGACGTTCGTGGTTATGGCAAGGATGGACGGTGACGAGGGGGAAGAGATCGCAGCTGGTGTCGCGTGGACTTGGGAGGCCAATCACAAGTTCGGCATGGTGGCTGAAGCGCACGGCTATATGAGTAGAGAAGCCATTACCGAGATATTGGAGTGGAAATTGAGCGAAATGGCAAGGCTGAGGGGCATCGCCATAACCGAGAAGAAGATAAGGGCTGAAACCTTGACCGTACCAATGGATAACTACGGGTCGGTCGTGTCCGCGCTAGTTTTCGTGCCATCGGCTATGGACTATTCACAGCCCTCTCAAGGGGCGTGAAGGTCTCCTCTGCCAGGATTTTCCTAGAGCTGACGTGCAACTTCTCCGACAGCGCTGCGGCTAGGGCAGCTCTTTCTTTTCCTTTTTCAATCACTTCCCTTCCGCGGAATAGCCGCCACGGTATTCCTATGGTTTCCCACTGGCGCGGCTGCCTTGAGGCCAGGCCGCAGGCCACCAACTCGATGCCCCTTCTTTGAACGTTGAACAGTAGGCGCGATTCTCCCATACCCCTTAAGCGGTCAGCCCTCGCTAGCCAGTCAAAGGCACGCGCGACGTCGCTTTCCTGCGTGAAGTAGGGTAGGTTTTCGTCAAACCAAAGCATCAGCGTGGCCGCGTCGACAGAAGACAAGGCAGTGTTCAGGGACGAGAGGATCTCGTCGCACGTGGTGGCGGAAAGGGCTAGCTCCACCGCGTCTTTAACCTCGTTTTCAGCATCCCTAGCGTTCCGCTCACCGAAAGCCCAGCTCTGCAGATCGTTTATGGCCGCCCTAGCGTCGCCACCGGAAGCCTTGGCTATGGCACTTAACTGATCGTCCTCCACGTAAAGGCCCAGTTTTTGGGAGAGGGATTTCAGCACTTGAAAGACTTGCTCGGGCGCGAGCCTGGAAAATGGGAATTCCGCGCACATACCCCTAAGGAAGCGGAGGCTTTTGGCGTACTTGGAAACGGCGGTGAGCACGACAGGAGACTTCGCCTGTCTTGCCATGTTCAATATCATGTAACCGGTTTCGTCATCGTAAACGGCGTCGGCGTCATCTATCAGCAACGCTTTCTTGGTCTCCCCGAACAGCGTTGCTCTATTGCTCAGCCCGTCCAAAAGCCTGCTGACTTCTTCTTTGTTTCTCAGTTCGGATGCATCCAGCTCTATGAGCATCACCCCCAACTCCCTCGCGGCTGCCCTCACAAGGGCCGTCTTCCCCGTTCCCGGTGGGCCGTAGAGTAGTCCACAGTTCTTTTGGTCCATTTCCCTGGTACTTTTCTTGCTTGGGTCTAGCCTATGACCGAACCAAGCTAGAAAGCTCTTCTTCGCGCGCTCATTCCCCACGATTTCAGTAAGTGAGGGTTGATAATCCATGTACCAAATGCCGCTTTTGCTTGCCATGGAAGTACCTGTTTAATTTGCCGCCTGCGGTTTTAACCCTGTCGGGGTTTGGGGAGACTAAAGTTACCTCCTTTGAAGGGGGACGGGTAGTTACCCCGCAACAAAGTTTTATAGCCCCGCCTATACGGCGATTTGTCACTTTGCCTTAACGGCGGGGTTGCCTACGCCTTGCCCGTAAAGCGCAGGGGAAGTGCCGGGGACGACCGCGTCCTGGCCGGCAGCGCCGCGGAGCACTTCCCCTGTCCCCGCTCGATGGTAAGCGCTCCCGCGAAGTGGGAAGCCCCATCCGTGAGGGAGGGCTATTTTGCTTTTGGGACTGCCAACCAAGAAGTAAGCGAACCCTTTGAAGCATTGCTACGCGCCTCGGCGCGGCGCACTTGAACGAAATCCACGAAGTCGCCGCCACTTGTGCTGTGCCGCGTCTTGTCGTGCTGCGTTGAGCCGTGCGCTTTTGACTTGTGGGCGTTCTTGAGGCCAAGTGTAGCTTAAATTTCACCGCGGGATTTCATTGGCCAAAGTTGTTGACCGAAGAAAGGAATTCGGTAGCCGAAAATCCCTACGAGGTGGCGTTAACGCAGCTCAAGCTGGCCTCTGAACTGGCCTCCATTGACCCGTGGGTCGTGGAGATGTTAAGGACGCCCAAAAAAGTCCTCCAGGTCGCGGTACCCGTTAAGATGGATAACGGGGAGCTGAGGGTTTTCACCGGTTATAGGGTTCAGCACAACGACGCGAGGGGCCCCTACAAGGGTGGGATAAGGTATCACCAGAACGTGACCCTTGATGAGGTTAAGGCGCTAGCCATGTGGATGACTTGGAAAACGGCCGTGGTCGACCTCCCTTACGGCGGGGCTAAGGGAGGGGTGGTGGTGAACCCGAAAGGCCTTAGCCAAGGGGAACTGGAGAGGTTAACCCGTAGGTATACAGCCATGATCTCCGACGAGATCGGCCCCTACAGGGATGTCCCAGCTCCGGACGTAAACACCGGGCCCCAAACCATGGCTTGGATAATGGATACTTACTCGATCATAAAGGGGTACAGCGTGCCAGAAGTGGTCACCGGTAAGCCCATCTCCGTGGGCGGCAGTTACGGCAGGAACGAGGCCACGGGAAGGGGGGTATCCATATGCGTAAGGGAGGCGGCTTCCCGCGTGGGGATAAGGGTAAAGGGGTCCAAAATCGCGATTCAGGGATTTGGGAACGTTGGGTATAACGCGGCTCACATACTGAAGGAGGAAATGGGCGCCAGCGTAGTCGCAATAAGCGACAGCGAGGTCACTCTGTACTCCCCCGACGGCATCGATCCGGACAAGGCACTTCAGTACAAGCAGAAAAACGGCTCGTTGTCCGGCTACCCCGGTGCTCGGCCGATCGAGCCAAAAGAGATCTTCGGTTTGCCGGTCGACGTGGTCATTCCTGCGGCCATCGAGGGACAGATAGACGAGAAGGTCGCCAGCCAAGTTAAGGCGAAGATTATCGTTGAAGGCGCGAACGGCCCGACCGATACCAAGGCGGATGAGGTGCTAAGGGAGAAAGGAGTGCTTTTGGTCCCTGATATATTGGCCAACGCGGGGGGCGTAATAGTGAGCTACTTCGAGTGGCTGCAAAACCTGCACAGGGAGAGGTGGGACCTGGGAACCGTGAACTCAAAGCTCGAAGAAAAGATGGTCCGCTCTTTCAAAGAAGTGGTTGACGCGAGCGAGAAGTACAAGACTACCATGAGGCTAGGGGCTTTGGTCTTGGGCGTGGGTAAGGTTGCTGATGCCATCAAGACCTTGGGCCTCTTCCCCTGATGGCCCGTTGTAGAGGTTTGCCCCGTTTCCGCCCGATCCCGATGGCTTTTTAGGCCTAAGGTCTTCTCCAGCGCACTTTTTGCCCGAGGCCAGAGACCAAGCCGCGTTAAGGGTGCACATGAACCAAAGCACGGCTTTTGGGTTGGCCTCCGAGCCAGGCAAGGGCCTGACCTCCAGCCATCCCCCGTTTTCTGCATCGGGCATCACCGCCAAGGGTGGCAGGAGCCGAATAGATGAGCGCAAAGGAGCGTAACTGAAAAGGGCCTTTGCGAACGGGAGGTCTTTGTCCCAACAGTAGACTTCTTCGGGAAGCCCATCCCTGTGCATACCGCTCTTGATGAGGAAGACCCTTTTCTCCTCTGTGTCGTTTAGTCTCAAGCCGTAAAAGAGCCGGGGAACTATGATGGGGGTCCAAACGAGTGGCCAGCCCGTGGGCTCGTACCTGACCTCCAGCCGAGCCTCCGGAAACGTCCCGCACGAGAAGGTGATGACCAGGCCGAAATCGCCGGCTTCCGCGGACTGTACGAAGTCCAGCTCCCATGATAGGACTTCTTTCCTCAGCTGGTCAAAGCGGGCTGCCAGGCCCTGGGGGCTGTCCATCGCTTCGCCTTCTTGGGCGGCATCACGTACAGATATATTTGATGAGTGAAGGGTGTATCCTTGACCTCTACCACCTTGTCAGGTATCCAGCCCGGGAAAGGAAAGTCGTGGGAAACTATTTTCGCCCCAGGTTTGAGTTCGCTCTCGAACTTGGGTTCTAGTCTTTGATCAACGCTCGTCAGGAGGTAGAGGGCCAGGACGTCGGCTTTGGAGACGTCGACCTTGAAGAAATCTCCCTTAATTAGGGTGACCTTGTCCTTAAGGCCTTCCTCTTCAATCCTTTTTTCTATGAGGGCCGCCCTCCCCGGGTGTGCTTCAACGCCTACCGCGGTGGCACCGAAGTCTTTGGCGGCCATTATTATTATCCTACCGTCCCCCGCGCCCAAGTCGTATAGCACGGTATCCTTGTTGACGCCGGCCAATTCCAGCATCTTTTTTACCACGGGCTCTGGGGTGGGAACAAAGGGTACGTCCAATCCGAAAGACATCTTTACTCAATCGAAATCGCGCCTTCGGTAATTAAGTCTAGCGCAGCCGCTGTGCGCACGTCGACGCGAGGGCGTTGGGCCGAGGCCGTTTCTGTGTTAGGGACGTAGGCGCGATCCGATTGGCCTTCCCTTCAGCCCTGGTCGCAAAACGCGTAAATGGGATCGGTGGCATACTCCCGTGAACAGAAACTTAAGGCTGGTATCGGGATTCGTGCACGACTATTTCGGCGATAACGACCATCCCCTTTACGCCACTCTGAAGGTCAGCAACAACTGCAACGATAGGTGCGATTTCTGCGACTTCTGGATGAACCAGGTGCCCGAGGTGGGCACGGAGAAGCTGGAAAAGGTCATAGACAACATATCCAGGGGGAGCGTGACCGTGCTGAGCTTCGAGGGCGGGGAGCCAACGCTGAGGCCGGACCTGAAGGAACTGCTCAGGTTTGCTAAGGATCGTTCCTTTTACGTGATGCTCACTACGAACGGTTTGCTCCTGGATAAGGTACCCATGGACGATTACGCGGAATACTTCGATTTTCTGCACCTTTCGATCGATGAGGAGCACCGTAACACTTACCTGCTCGACAGGCTCAAGGACCTGAGGAAGAAGTACAAGGTCAACGTTCAGACGGTGGTGACGAGGAACAACATCGATAAGCTCGAGTACAAAGTGATGAAGGCGCACGAGGCCGGCGCGAAGATACTTGCCATGCCCGTCGTTTATTACCCCGGATTGCCCGATTTGAGGCCAGACCCCGTGAAGCTACACTCCCTGCTCAGGGAGCTTAAGCGCAAATACGGGGATACGCTGAACAACGGGCCCGCCGTCATCGACGCGCTGGTGAAGGGCAGGGTTTGCCGTTCGCTTTCGATTTCCGTGGAACCAAATGGCGACCTCGTATATCCCTGCCCCTTCGTGGGTAAGAAAATAGGAAGCCTAGCGGATACACCGTTGAACGAGTTGATGAGCAGCCCGGAGGCCAAGGAGGGTAGGCAAAGGATGAGGAGCTGCGAGCTTAACTGCCCGCTTTACCTTCACGCCGAAACTTCCACTTTCTCGTCTTTGAGGGCGCTCCTGCCCTACGCCATGGGCATGGCGAAGTGGGCGCTTTCCGATTGAAAGTACGGGACTTTTTCGACGGGCTGCCTGACGCGCCAGTACCTCCCTTTTCCAGGGGCGGGGATATTTACGGTTTCATTTGGTGGCTGACCTCTCACATCCCTAGGGGAAAGGTGACCACGTACGGGGCCTTGGCCAGGGCGCTGGGCGACGTCAGGGCCTCCCGTGCGGTGGGCGTAGCGCTTTCCCGCAACCCCTTCGCGCCGATGGTTCCGTGTCACAGGGTCGTCATGGGAGACGGGAGCTTGGGGGGATATGCGTGGGGATCGGAGAAGAAAGCGGAGCTTCTGAGACAGGAGGGCGTGCGGGTTGAAGACAGCAGGGTTGAATTGGAGGATTATCTGTGGGAACCGGAAGAAGCGCTGGCTAAGGGTCCCTTGGCAACGGTTGCCGAGGAGCAGGTGGGCTTTGCCTCCCGCGAGCGTTATGAGGACCGCTCGTTCTCCGCGCTCGTGGGAGTCGATGCCTCGTATTCAAACGATTCATCGGTAGGATACGAGGAGGGTTGTGCCGCCGCGGTCGCCAAGTTCGGTGAAGAGTGGGTTGTGGGAAAGGCATGTGGCGAGGTTAAATCGCCGTACGTGCCTGGATATTTTCACCTGAGGGAGGCTCCCCTGTTGTTCGCCGCTTTGAGAGACCTCGAGGCCAAGCTGGGCGAGTCATTGGTCGATTTTTTCCGGGAAAAGGAGGCCGTGCTCCTGGTTGACGGGGATGGGTACATGCACCCGAGGAGGTTTGGCTTGGCCACCTCGGTGGGATTTGCCCTTGGGTTGCCTTCGGTCGGTATAGCCAAATCTCTTCTACTCGGCGAAGTGCAGGGGGATTGGGTTGTGCTGAGGGGTAAGGGAGACTGGCGTGAAAATAAAAACAAAGGTAAGGGTGGGTGGGAAGCGGGAGAAGAGACGGAGGAAGTAAAAGCGAAGGCGAGAGCAGAGGGCAAGGAAGGGGAAGAGGAAGGGGAAGAGGAAGGGGGAACGCCTTTCGAGGTCTTGGGCAAGGTATTCCAGGGGAATAACCCCGGAGGTAAGCGGTTTTACGTGTCCTCTGGCCACGGCGTTTCGTTAGCGTCTGCCGCTGACTTAGTTAAGGGGGGTTACCCAGACGTGCTTTTAAGGGCGCACTTAGAGTGCGGTGGGCTGATCAGCAAGTGAAGTTGCCAGAGTTTGAATCGCTGGGTATATTTACGTTCGTCTATGGGGGCATCGCTTTTAGGAATGTGCTGAAGCTTAGGCAACCCCTTTGGCTTTTCTTCTTGGTTGGCGCCTTGGCTACGGTGGCCCTGGGGGTGTTAACGCCCCAGCAGGCCTACTCCGCCGTAAATCTCCAAGTGCTCGTGTTCTTGTTTTCAATGTTTGTAGTGGCCTCGGGGCTGAAGATTTCTGGGCTTCTCGGTAGGCTAGGAGACTTCATAAATCACGCAGCTAGGGGCTTGCGGGCGCTCTTCCTGTTCTTCTTCATATTCGGGGCGGCCTCGGCCTTTTTGATGAACGATCCCTTGGCCATAATAGGTACCCCAGTTGCCCTTTATTTGGCAGACGGCGCGGGGGTCGAACCGTTCCCTTTCTTGTTGGCTTTGGCGTTCGGCGTTACCACGGGTAGCGAGCTCACGCCCATGGGCAACCCCCAAAACTTGTTGGTCGCCGTGGAGAGCGGTGTGAAAGCCCCCATCGTGCAGTTCACCCAACTCTTGTTGCTGCCCACGCTCGTCAACTTCGGGCTCGTCTCCGCCTTTTTGGCTCTTGCCTATAAGAGGGGGAAGAACGCGCCGGTCAGGTCAGCCGACCCGCGCGTGAACGGTGACAAGAGGTTGGAGCTGGTCACGATTTCCGGCATTGTTGTCGTGGTGGTGGGGCTCTTCCTCGTCAACTGGCTTCAGTTAGAGGGTTTCACTCCGCCGCTTGACATAAGCGGGGTTGCACTTCTCGGCGCCGCCGTGGTGCTTGGGCTCGGTGGCAGAGAAAAAGAGATAATGCGGGACGTCGATTGGGGGATCTTGGTCATGTTCGCCGGTCTTTTCGTGGTGACCCAGGGGATGTGGGACTCCGGATTGGTTTCCGCTATTGCCAGCGTAATACCGCCTCCGTCCCCTGGAGGTAGCCTGATGCTGGTTCTGATACCGGCTATTTTGCTGAGCCAAGTCATCAGCAATGTTCCCATGGTAGCCCTTTACATACCCCTAATGAAGATGGCCGGTTTCGGACCGTCTTCGTTGGACGCTTGGGCGGCCCTTGCGGCCGGAAGCACCGTGGCCGGGAACCTGACGCTTATGGGTGCCGCCAGCAATTTGATAATAGTGGAGCAGGAGGAGGACGAAAGGGGGAAGTCTTCCATGGATTTCTGGAAATTCGCTGCCTATGGCCTGCCCCTGACGGTGCTCAATACCCTCGTCATTTATGTTTTTCTGGCAACTGGGGTGAAGATTCCGCGACGCTCCCTTTTCCGGGCCAGTTTCCCGTGTTATACCTCGAGTCGTACGCCAGCGACATGAATACCCCGAAGGCGTAGAGGACGGTTTTCCGTGCCGTGCGTCGAGTCCGTTTAGCTGGGAGCGAATCAAGAGGCGAGTCAGGGCTTGGGGGGAAGTGGATTTTTGATAAGGCGAGCGACGAGCCTCGCCCTTCAGGGCGTGGAGGAGGTCAGTGGATTTGCTGGATGGGTTTCGTTTAACTTATCAGGCCTTAAGTGTGCAAAGGTCCCTATCCGTGAAGACGGGTAGTCAGCCGGACGGGTTCCTCTAGGGTTCTGCTTTTTCGCTTACAACATATGAGCAAGAAAGCTCCGACCTTTGGGGAGGAGATGAATTGCCAGCCAAAAAGTTTATCGGCGCCAGCAAAATTGTGTAAGCGATGATCAAGACCCTCAAAGTGAGACTATATCCAGATGAGGGTCAGAAAGTCCTTCTGGAAAAGCACTTTGGGTCTTGCCGCTTCGTATGGAATCATTTTCTAGAGGTCGGGAACAAGTACTACGCTGAGCACAAGGGCGATAAAAAGAAGAGCCTTTCCGCGTTCGATACCATGAAGATGCTCACGGCGTTAAAGAAAGAAGTAACGTGGTTGAACGAGGTCAATTCGCAGAGCCTCCAGCACTCTCTTGTTGAACTGGATAAGGCGTTCAAATCCTTCTTCAAGCGCAATGCGGCGTATCCGAGATTCAAATCAAAGAAGGATAAAAAACAGTATTTCATAGTGCCTTCAGGGTTTAAAGTGAGGGGGAATAGGCTGGTCATCCCCAAATTCACTGAAGGCATAAAGTACAGGGATGAATCTACGATTCCTGAAATGATAAAACAGATCGTGATAACGAAGGATGTGGATAGGTACTACGCTTCGGTAGGGTATGGAAGCGATGAAAAACTGGTAAGAGGAATGGGTGCTGTTGGCCTTGATATGGGCGTCAAGCATTTTCTCACGACTTCAGACGGGATTCAGA
>Ga0080006_1167166_pt1 | contig 16016 bp, 17 predicted proteins | sample RS3BMetagenome_FD_69209 | JGI IMG/M metagenome (GOLD analysis project Ga0080006, IMG submission 69209) | Ferric oxide microbial mat and aquatic microbial communities from Rainbow Spring, Yellowstone National Park, USA - RS3B (SPADES... ... | reverse complement strand
CCCTTTGTTTAAATTAAAAATGAATTCAATTCAAGACGGCTGCATCATTCATGGTACAAGTTAGGATATACCATTAAAAATCAGGCCTCGCAAGCCGTATTGCTAGATTTATTCGGAAGGGGACCAAACAAAATCAGAATATTGAACAGGAAAATTATTTCCGCTAAAATATCGATGCTTGCTCTAATTTTTTTCCCCGATACGATAAGTATCAGACTATACATAAATTGAATAGACCATAAATTGCCAGTATTTGCAATCATATTGCAAATGCATATATCTATTTGCAACACAGCCGCAATTGGAAAGGTTCAATCCCTGGTGGAAAATGAAGAAGATAGTGCTATAGAAGAGTGGAAAAATGCTACTGTGAAATGGTTTCCTGCAGAGATACTTAACCTTTCTTTGAAACCATTCTCATTGAACTTCCTGTCGGGCCAAGACAGGTGGGAAAGACAATTGCTGTTAAACTTCTTATAAACAAGTTGCTGGAAAGAGAAAGTAAAGAGGCGATATTCTATTACCTTGAGATGAATTGATAGATTTCAAGGAGCTCGGACAAGTCCTCGATACCTATCTGAATAGTGCACTGGCTCGCTCATTAAAGAAGAGGATAATATTCCTCGACGAAGTAACTTTCGTAGAAGATTGGTGGCGGGCTTCAAGCTGCAAATACACAGCGAGAAACTCAAGAATGACGTAGTAACTGTTTTAGGTTCTGCCAGCATTCAGCTTCTTGCAGAAAGGGAAAGGTTCCTGAGAAGAACAAGAGATGGTAAAGATGTCACTATGCATCCAAGGTCATTTTCGCAGTATGTGGAGATATTGAGCGCTGTAAGGCCTGAAAGGGCTAACTCTCTTGATGTGGCAAAAAAGGCTATTTAAGCTATTGCTGTTTATGCTGAAAAGCTATCTATACTTTTCGGAACTTAGATTAAGACATGAGGCTAGCCCAGGAGCATAATCAAAGAAGTATTACTGTAAGAACAGCTCCGGGGTTGATGCAATAATTAATCAAAATGGTAAATTAATTGGCATAGAGACGAAATGGGGATTCAAGAAAAGTCATAAACCAAGACATCTGAGCAAGTACGTAATTTTGAATAAAAGAACATTACCTTTATTTCTATGTTTGCTAGGATGAATCTATTGGTCAGCTTAATGGAGCCTTGCAAAAAGGCAACTACATTTTCCAGCTGCATTTCTTAAGAATGTCTGCTTTGTTTTAAGATTACACACTAAAAAACAAATACCTCTTCAAATCAGCTTCAGCCATGGCATCCCTTCAACATGATTTGGCTGAAGAAGCGATAAAAGCAGCAACTTCCTTTGGAGCAGGATATGCAGAAGCAAGGCTTCACTTCAATATGCAGCAAGAGGTAGCAATAAAGAACGGAGAATTTGAGCCTCCAGGATATTCCGAATCTCTAGGTATAGGGATAAGGGTTCTTTACAAAGGCGCCATGGCATTCGGAGCTACCAATCTGCTTACAAAGGAATCAGTAAGAGAATTGGCTGAAAGAGTAACAAAAAATGCAAAGGCTTCTGTAAAACAGTTCAGAAAGAAAGTTGCATTAAGCGAAGAGAAGCCCCATAAGGCAAAGTGGGGCGCTGTTGAGAAGGAACTGCTTGAAGACGTAGAAGTTGCAAAGATGATTTCATCACTTAAGGAAATAGAGTCTGAACTTTTAACCTCCTACGGAGCTAGCACTTTACCGTTCAGGCTGATAGCAATTAACCTTTTGCTTGAAGAGAAGTTCTATGCAAATACAGATGGCAGCAGGATAGAGAGCAGGGTTCCAAGGGTTAATCTCTTTGCTGTGCTGACAGGCATGGATTCCGGTAATGTTGTGCAGAGGTTTGTGCAAACTGGCAGGTCAGGGGGATGGGAGGTCTTCAGAGAAGGAAGATTCTTTGAAAGAGTAAAAGAGGAGGCTGGAACGATTGTCAAGATACTTAAAAATGCAAGAAAATTTACGCCCGGCAAATTCGATGTCATAGTTGGACCTGAAGTTGCAGGAATAATGACCCATGAATCTGTAGGGCACCCTGGTGAAGCCGATAGAATACTGGGAAGAGAAGGAGCTCAGGCAGGCGAATCATACCTTTCATCGTCTGATATAGGCAGGCAGGTTGGAAATGAGAATGCTACGATTATAGATGACCCTACTATACCGGGCAGCTCTGGTTTCTACCTCTTTGACGATGAGGGTGTATCAGCAAGAAAAAGAATATTGATAAAGAATGGTAAGATAAACGAATTTCTTCACAACAGAGAAACTGCAAGTGAATTTTCACTCAAGAGCAATGCTGCTGCAAGGGCGAACCAGTATTCCGTTGAACCGATTGTAAGAATGGCAAATACATATGTGGAGCCGGGAGATATGAAGCTTGATGAGATGATAAAGGAAGTCAAAGAAGGTGTAATGATAAAGAACTTCATGGAGTGGAATATAGATGATAAGAGGTTCAACCAAAGGTATGTTGGACATGAAGCATACAGAATAGTTAATGGGGAGCTTGCAGAGATGATAAGAAATCCTGTGCTGGAAGTAACAACCCCAAGGCTGTGGAGCAGCATATCGTCAAAATCAAGAGACCTTGTATTTGACTCAGCAACCTGCGGAAAAGGAGACCCATCTCAGGGCATACCAGTATGGCATGGAGGGCCTTACATGCTTCTAAAAGATATGTACCTTGGGTCTAGGTGAGTACAAAATTGAGCATTGACAGAGCAACAGAAGAAAAGATGAACGATATTCTTGACTGGATAGCCAACAAATGTAAATCGCTTGGTGTTGAGAATTATGATGCCATAACCTTCAGCGAATTAAGCGGGCAGTCAAGGTTCAGCAACAACAGCATAACCACAGTAAATTATTTGCTTACGTTCGAATCTATGGTATACATGTCAAAGGGAAAGAAGAGGATAGTAAGTCTGATAACATCAACTGAAAGGGAATCTTTGGAAAAGACACTGGAAAGGCTGTATAATTCCATGATTACAGGCTCTCCTGACTCTGAATTTGCTCCTTTACCCAAAGGGCCTTTTAACTATAAAAGGCTGTATGATTCTGATGATTCATTGCTAATAGATAATTCTGAATATGCAGCAAGGGCAATTGATGCTGCAATAATGTCTGGAGCAAAGAGGGTTGCAGGCTCCTTGCAAGGCACTATGCAAAAGGTTATGCTGAGAACAAGCAATGGTGTTGACACTTCCGATATAAGAACAGCATACACACTTAATGTCAGAGCATTTGTTGATAAGGATGCAAGCGGACATGGGGTTGCAGTATCAACATCGATAAAAGGTTTGGATGTTGAATCAGCTGGGAAGCAGGCAGGAAGCAATGCAAAGAATGCTTTATCGCCAAAGCAGGTTGAGCAGGGCAAATACACATTGCTTATAGGAAGAACAGTATTTGCCAACCTTGTGGAGGCTATAGGAAATTCAGCTTCAGCATTCAGCATAGAGAGTGGCTTATCCTTTTTGCCAGACAAGCTGGGTAGCGAAGTTGCTGTTCAAACTTTCAGCTTGACAGACCATGGCCAGGTAAAGGGAGGAGTGAATTCCAGAAGCTTTGACGATGAAGGCTTGCCGACACACACCACTAGCATTATAGAAAAGGGAGTGCTAAGAAGCCATCTGCATAATTCAACCACAGCAAAGAAGTGGAATACAGATTCAACAGCAAATGCAGGCTTGATAGAGCCCCATCCATGGAATCTGGAAGTTTCCTCAGGCGATTCTAGCCTCGAAGAAATGATAAGTGAGGTAAAAAGAGGCATATACATAACTAACAACTGGTATACAAGATACCAGAGCTACAAACTTGGGGAATACAGCACTCTACCCAGAGACTACGCAGCATACATAGAGAATGGAGAGATTAAACACTCGGTTACAGGGTTTAGAGTCAGCGATTCAATACCCAGACAGCTCAGGTCTATAAGGATGATAGGAAAGGAGAGAAGCTGGGTCAAATGGTGGGAAGTGCATACTCCTGTTCTTTGCCCTGATGTGCTTGTGGATGATGTAACAATAACAAGAGCAACCTAAGCAAAGTGACATGCAACCTTATGCCCCTTCACAATTCTGAGTTCAGGCTCCTTAACCGAGCATATAGAGCCAGCTATAGGGCATCTGGGATGGAATCTGCAACCTGAAGGAGGGTTGATGGGGTTTGGTATCTCTCCTGAAGGTATCTGCTTGACTTTCCTTTTCTGAGGGTCTGGGACTGGTACAGCGTTGAGAAGAGCCTGAGTATAGGGATGAAGGGGGATTCTGAAGACATCCTGCACAGAGCCTTCTTCCACTATCTTACCCAGATACATTACAGATACAGTATCACACATATACTTTGCAACGGCAAGGTCATGAGTTATCATAAGCATTGTAAGGTCAAATTGTTTCCTTAAATCTAAAAGGAGTTGCATAATCTGGGCTCTGACAGATACATCAACCATTGCAACAGGCTCATCTGCCACAACATAACTGGGTTTTGTAACAAGAGCCCTTGCTATAACTACCCTCTGTCTCTGTCCTCCGCTCAGCTCATGAGGGTATCTTGAATAGAATGTTTCAGCTGGAGATAGACCTACTCTTTCAAGCATCTCTTCTGCATTTACTCTTCTCTCCCCAGCAGTAAAATGCTCAGGTCCATACCTTAGAGCATCTGCAACCTGCTCTCCTATCTTCATTTTTGGGTTTAGAGAAGAAGTAGGGTCCTGAAAGACCATAGCCATCTTGCTTCTTACTTCTTTAAATTGATTGTTTTCAAGATTCCAGATATCTCTTCCCTCAAACTTGACAATACCTGATGTAGGTTCTATGAGAGCTATGGTCAGCCTACCTGTTGTGCTTTTTCCGCTTCCTGATTCCCCAACCAGGCCATGGATTGAGCCCTTTTCAACTGAAAATGTTATTCCATCTACAGCCTTAACATACTCTCTCTTCTTCGAGAATAGCTGCTCTATGAAACTTCTTTGCACGGGGAAATACTTTTTCAAATCTATAACTTCTATATATGACAAATCAAAATCACTTGTCGAGAAGATGGCAGGCCGCGTAAGAGCCTTTGGAAACTTCCTTCAGCTGAGGAACTTCAACCGTGCATCTATCAAATGCAAATGGGCATCTCGGATGAAAGGGACAACCTGTAGGCAATTCTGTCAGGTCAGGAGGATGGCCTGGTATGGTTTTCAACACTTGGTCGTTAATTGCTATGTTTGGTATGGACTCTATCAACATGCTAGTATATGGGTGCTTCGGCTCCTTGAACAGCATGGAAGTTGTGGATATTTCAGCTATCCTGCCAGCATACATAACCGCTACTCTATTGCACACTTCAGCAACAATACCCATATTGTGTGTTATCAATATCATCGATAGCTGGTATTTCTCCTTTAGCCTTCTCATCAGCTCAAGTATCTGGGCTTCAACCATCACATCAAGGGATGTTGTAGGTTCATCAGCTATTATCAAAGATGGCTCAAGCGCTAAAGCCAAGCCTATCATCACTCTCTGCCTCATCCCTCCGCTGAATTGATGAGGATACTCTTTCAACCTCGCTACGCTTATTCCAACATCAGAAATCATCTTTTCAGCCATCTTTATTGCTTGTTCCCTGTCCAATTTCGGCCTATGCTCGGTTATATATTCAACAAAATGCTCTTCAATATTCTTGACAGGGTTTAAGGATGTCATAGGGTCCTGAAAGACCATAGCTATTTTTTCACCTCTTATCTTTCTCAGCTCCTCTTCTTTCATCTTCAGAATGTCTTTCCCTTCAAAAATTATCCTGCCAGAGGTTATCCTGCCTGGAGGCTGAATCAGCCTCATTATAGCCAGGCCAAGCGTTGATTTGCCTGAGCCTGATTCCCCAACCAGTCCAAGCGTTTCGCCTTTCTCTATCGATAAAGAAACATCCTGAACAGCCTTGGCAATTCCCCTTTCACTTCTGTATTCTACGTTAAGCTCTTCGACACTTAACAAATGCTGCAAGCTATATCACCTTAACTTTGGATTTGTCCTTTCAGCCATACCCTCACTAACCAGAGAAAATCCCAGTGCTGATAGAACTATCATAGTGCCAGAGAAGAATATATCCCACCAGAACCCTGAAGCCAGCCCCTGCCTCCCATATGTCAAATCAATACCCCAGTCTGGAAGTGTGACTGGAAGACCCAATCCTATAAAATCGAGCCCTGCAGTTGTCAGAATAGAATCTGCAAAATTTATTGTTGCTATAACCACAACAGATGCAAGCACGTTTGGCCAGATATATCTGAAGAGAATAGCAAGTCTGTTCGCTCCTATAGACTTTGCAGCTTCTATGTAAGGCAGCTCCTTTATAGTAAGAACTTGACTTCTTATAACCCTGAAGTATGTAGGCACATAAACAACAGCTATTGCCAGAGCGTCGTTAACCACAGATGGTCCAAATATGCTCACAATCATTATTGCAAGCACAAGGCTCGGAAATGCGTATATGCTGTCCATAACCAGCGAAACAATCCTGTCAACGTAGCCTCCAGCATAAGGGGCAAGGAGACCTATGGGTATACCTATAGTCATGCATATAACAACTGCAGTAACAGCTACAAGAAGTATGAACCTTCCTCCCCATATGATCCTGCTCAGCACATCCCTGCCATACAGGTCAGTCCCCATAGGAAACTGTTTGCTTGGAGGAGAGTTAGGAGGGCCTATATCTAAAGCTGTAGGGTTATGAGGAGATATGTATGGGGCAAGAATTGACATTGCAGTTATGAATGAAATTATTGCTAGACCGACTATAATGAAGTTTCTGCCATTTCCCCTTCTGACTGCAGATTTTAAAGGCCTGAAAAGAATCCCTGAAATTGAAAAAAGATTATCCTGTCCAGTTTTCTTCAATATCTCACCCTAGGGTCAAGGTATGCATAGAGCACATCCACAATCAGGCTTACCAAAGAAATGAGTATAGCTAGAAATACAACTGTTCCCTGAATGGCTGTATAATCCCTGAAGTTTATCCTGTCTACAAGATAAGTGCCCAACCCTAATATGTTGAATTCAGTCTCTGTCAGTATAGCACCACTCAGAAGAAGTGCGAATTGCAAGCCCATAATTGTAATGATTGGTAGAAGGGCATTTCTCAGCGCATATGAATATACAACTGTGCTCTCCTTGAGACCCCTTGCTCTTGCCGCAGTTACAAAATCGCTCCTTATTGTTTCCATCATATTTGTTCTTGTCATTCTTACAAATACGCCAGAGATAACCAGGCCTAAGCTAATAGACGGAAGTAAAAGATACTTTAGAGCTGTAAAGAATTCGGGCAAATTACCAGCCAGCAGGCTGTCTACAGTGTAAAGGCCTGTCTGGATATGTATATTCCCTAAAGTCAAGCCTGAAGGGATCATTCCAATATCTGTTCTTCCTCCTACAGGAAGCACCCTCAGCCAGACTCCAAAAATTATCTGAAATATCATTCCCAAGAAGAAGACAGGGAATGAATAAATGAATATTCCATATATCTTTATCGCTCCGTCTGCTATGCTCCCCTTCTTTCTTGCAGCAAATGAGCCCAGAAGCACCCCTACAATTATTGCTACTATTGTTGAGTATATTGCTAATTCAAGAGTTGCAGGAAACCTTGACATTATTTCTGGCCCGACAGGCTCAAACGACCCTGCCATCGACAACCCAAGATTGCCATGAAGCAGATTCCAGACATAATCAACGTACTGCTGCCATAAAGGCTTGTCAAGGCCTAGAATGTGTGTATATTGAGCAACAAGTGCAGGGTCTGCATTCTTTTCAAATTTCAGAAGTACAGGATTGCCTGGGAGAATTCTCATAACAAAGAAGACAATTGTCAAAAGAAGAAAGACCATAGGTATCGTTAGGAGCATTCTGGTGACTACGTATGCCCGAAGACCCATGAAAAAATCCCTTATGTGGTGGTTTTTACGTTTTTCTTTTCTGACGCGGTTATGTCGTTGCGCTTATGGTGTAATACCTGAAAATTGTTGTAGCATCCAGTATTATACCTGTCACATGAGTTGTGCTTACCGCTATAGTTGTGCCCTGGAACAGAGGTACCAGAGGAGCATCCTGAGCTGTTAGCATCTGTATCTGTGAGTATATCTGCTGCAGTTGAGTTGGATTTGATGTCTGGGCTGCCTGTTCAATCAGGCTGGTCATGTTGGGGTTGACATAATGACTGTGCAAGAATCCTATACCGTCAGCAGGAAGGAATGGGGCAGAATAGTCGTACGGGTCTATGAAGTCAGGGTACCAGCCATATATGTATACTTGCAGCTGGTCTGCAGAGGTGCTTTGCTTGTAATTGGACCATGGCTCTGCCTGCAATGAGACTTGAACTAACCCTGTCTTCTGCCATGCAGCTTGCAGCTGTGCAGCTATACCATCTGTAGATGCATAGTGCCCTGTTGGATAGGTTAATGTGAACTTCAGAGGGTTGCTAGAGCTGTATCCTGCCTGCTGCAAAAGCTTAATTGCATAAGATAGGTTAGTATCCCCGTAGACTGTCTTGAATGAATCTATGTGATAGCTCATACCTATGGGTATCATGCTGAATAATGGCACAGCCTGGCCATAAAACACTCCCTGTGTAATGGCTGTCCTGTTTATCGCTGCTGCAAGCGCCTGCCTGACTAGTACGTTGTTGAACGGAGGTGTTTTTTCGTTGAATACAACATACTGTATGAACTGGCCCGGTCCAGTCCATACCTTGAAGCTTGGATTGCTCTTGTAACTTGTTATATCGCTGGCTGCAAGCTGTCTGTATGCTATATCAACCTGCTCGCTCTGAAGAGCTAGATTCAGCGATGTTGAATCGGTGTAGAATTTGATCACTATATTCTTTGTCTTTGGATAACCGCTCGATGCATTCCAGTAGTTAGGATTGGCTGTCAGATTCATAACTATATCCTTTCCTGCAGTTCTTACCCATGCAGCCAACATGTAAGGTCCAAGTCCATTAGGATTCTCAGTAGCTATATTGCCTGTGTAATTGACTATGGAGTGCATTGGTGCAACCTTGGGGTCAACAGGATACATTGGTGTGAAAGCTACCAATGCCAAAAAGGCAGAGAATGGTATGTTTAGTTTGAACTGAACCTGGTATGGGCCAAGCACTGTAGTGCTGTTGATAATTGTGTCATATCCAACTCCTGCAAAAGGTCCTTCTGGTTCATCTATAGCAAACTCTCTGTCAATGCTGTATTTAACAACACTAGCGTTGAAAGGCGTGCCATCAGCGAACTTGACACCCTGCCTGAGCGTGAAATTCCAAACCTTCTGGTCAGGAGAGACAGTCCAGCTTGTTGCAAGGGCTGGCACTATATTCGTTGTGCCAGGAGCATAATCTACCAATCCATCCCCTATATTCTGTATAATGTTTATTCCAAAGTAGTCGTATGCATCTGCAGGGTCTATTGTTGTTTGAACAGAATCAGTAGTACCAACTACTATTGTGTCTTTCGTTGCAGCTGTAGGCTTTTGTCCTGCTGTTGCGAAATAAATCGCTGCTGCAGCTGCAATCACAATTATAACTACAACCACAGCAACCACTGCGCCAGAAACAGCTTTACGTTTTAATCTGAGACCTGATTTCATCACTTTAATCTGTATCAACTTCATATATAAGCATATTGAATTTCAAGCTATAAATTTCCATATTATCGTTTAAACAGAAAAACGAAAGGAAAGCTTATAAATATAATATATCAGGTGTGAAGATGCATTATTGTATAAGTGCACAGGAGGAGTGGAGATAATATGTCCGCAACAGCAATACCTGCTGTGACTTCCTCCGGTCAGCCTGTCCTCATTCTGAAAGAGGGTAGTGCAGAGACCAAGGGGAGGGAGGCACAGAGGAATAATATAACCGCAGCCACACTTGTGGCTGAAATAGTCAGAACAAGTCTTGGACCAAGAGGAATGGACAAGATGCTTGTCGATACACTTGGAGATGTTACAATCACGAACGACGGGGCAACAATTCTCAAGGAGATAGATGTTCAGCATCCAGCAGCAAAGATGATGGTGGAAATAAGCAAAGCCACAGATAGTGAAGTAGGAGATGGCACAACCAGCACAGTAGTTCTTGCAGGAGCACTTCTTGAAAAGGCTAAATCACTGATAGACAAGGATGTGCATCCAACAATCATAGTCGATGGTTACAGGAAAGCTGCTCAGACTGCCATGAAGGAGCTTGACAAGATATCCATAAAGGTCTCACCAGATGACAAAAATACACTGTTAAAGATAGCAAAGACCTCTCTAGCAACAAAACTTGTTTCGAGAGACTCTTCACACCTTGCAAACCTGATAGTTGATGCATTGCTTCTGGTGGCTGAAAAGGACAAAGATGGGAAGTACAGGGTTGATATAGACAATGTAAAGGTGGAAAAGAAGCCAGGAGGCTCCATACTTGATACACAGCTGGTCAGAGGTATAGTAGTAGACAAGGAAGTTGTCCATGCAGGCATGCCAAAGAGGGTGGAAAATGCAAAGATAGCATTGATAAACGCACCTCTTGAAATAGAGAAGACAGAGTTTGATGCAAAGATAAACATAAGCGACCCTACCCAGATGAAGGCATTCCTGGATGAAGAGGCTAATATGCTCAGAGAGATGGTAGATAAGATAAAGCAAGTAGGAGCAAACGTGGTAATATGCCAGAAGGGTATAGATGACATAGCTCAGCACTATCTGGCAAAGTCAGGGATACTTGCTGTAAGAAGGGTCAAGATGAGCGATATGGAGAAGCTGGCAAAGGCTACTGGAGGAAGAATAGTTACAACTCTCGAAGAAATAACCGAATCAGACCTTGGCTACGCAGCTCTCGTCGAGGAAAGGAAGATCGAAGAGGACAAGTGGGTATTCATAGAAGGATGCAAGAATCCTAAGGCTGTAACAATACTTGTCAGGGGAGGAGGACAGAGAATAGTCGATGAGGCAGAAAGAAGCGTTCATGACGCAATAATGACGGTTAAAGACGTGCTCGAGAAGCCAGCTGTTGTAGCAGGGGGAGGTGCTCCTGAGGCTGAGCTTGCCCTGAAACTCAGGGAGTTTGCAAGCAGCCTTCCAGGTAGAGAACAGCTTGCAGTTCAGAAGTTCGCAGAAGCACTTGAATCAATACCTTTGACAATAGCTGAAAACGCTGGCATGTCTCCTCTGGATGTCCAGGTAGAGCTTGCTTCAGCGCACAGCCAAGGAAAGCTATGGTATGGAGTTGATGCACTTGCAAACAAGGTTGGAGATATGCTTGCAAAAGAAATAATAGAGCCAGTTTCAGTCAAGGAGCAGATAATAAAGTCAGCAACAGAGGCAGCATCAATGATACTTCGCATAGATGATGTTGTCAGCGCCGGAAAGACAAAGCCGCCCACTCCACCTGGAGGTGGAAAGGGAGGCATGGAAGGCGCTGGCGGCGAAGAAGACTAAATTTTTATCCACAGGAATTTTTATATCTGCACATTCTTAATCTTAAACCATTGTGGACTAGCGTTAAATCATCGTTTCAGAACAGAAAGGCAGGGTTAGAAATAGCCAGGCTGATGGTATTAAACGGCATCAGGCTTGATAAATCAGGGAGGTTTTATGTCAACAACATAGTCATTCCAGACATGTCTATAGCTAGAGCAGCAGGGGTAGACAGAAGGGCTGTAAGGGAGACCGCGAAATTCATAATTTCCGAGCCCCAGCTTATGTCGATTCTGAGCAAAATAAAGCCTTCAGGTTCCAGCCTTGTAGAAGTTGCAAAAGAATTAGGCTTCTCTGTACTGATTATAGAGTCTGACCCTCATGAAAGCGGGGTTATTGCTGACGTATCAAGGGTCATTGCAAAATACAAGGTTGTTATAAGGCAGGCTCTAGCTGATGACCCTGACCTTGTTCCTGAACCTAAACTAACCCTTGTGCTGGAAGGAATCCTTCCTTCCTCTGCCCTTGATGAAATCAGAAAATTAAAGTGTGTAAAATCTTTGAAGCTTCAGAACTAAGCCTGCTTTTCCAGCATTCTTGTGAATGTCCAAATTGCAGTGCTGAGTATCTCGTTCAGCCTGGCCTTATTTCTATATCCTTTTACCGTAATGCTTCTTATTCTACCTCCTTCCTCCTCAATATCATACTGAAGCACTTTATCCTTCTCAAGCTTACCCTGCTCTGCCTGCTTTTCATCCTCTCCTCTCATCCCTCCAAGTATCTTGCCTATGAAATAAGATTTGAACGGAGGAGTGCTTGACCTGAGTATAACATCCTGAGCAATGTTTATCTTGACATTATCATCATATATCTCAGCTTCACCCAGCAAATAACCATCGCTCTGCCTCTTCAACTGCCTTCTCTCAATCTGCATAGCTGGCTTTGCGACAGATGGAACTTCTGCAGCTTTGACAAAGCTTCTTTCAGTGAGCTGCTTATCTACTATAAGCATCATCTTCTTAAGTAATGCCAGTTCATCCTCTAGAGACCTTACCTTCTCCTCTATCCACTGCTTTAGGTCTGCAAGCTCCTTTACCTCAGCCTCGGTACTCATTCCCAAACACCATATAGAGGGAATCTATATTTAAACTGGTCTCATCAATATATCATTAGGTTTTCCTTTTCTAGAGTCACGTGAAGGTTGTTTACTGCTTGATAAACTTCCTGCTCCTTCTTTGCCCCTGTACATACAAGTTTGCCTGATGCAAAAAGGAGTATAACTGTCTTGGGCTCAAGCATTCTGTGAATCAGTCCAGGAAACTGCTCTGGCTCATACATCGACCTGGGCAATGTTAATGCTGCTTCTTCAAGCTTAACCCTTCCACCCAAACTTGCTGATGCGACTATATTCTGTATATCTATTACAGCCTCGTTCTTTATATCTATCCCCCCCTTCCTGAGTTTCTGCACTACCATGTTTACAGCTTTGTATGCCTGAGATTCAGACTTGGCTCCTGTGCAGACCATCTTTCCCGAGCTGAATATTAGCGTCGCTGTCTTCGGAACCTTCAACCTGAATACCAGGCCAGGAAACTGTTCAGGATGGTATTCAACGTCTGGGAAAACTCTCTGTATCTGCAGAAGGTCAATGTTTTGATTAACGCTTGCAGAAGCAACAACATTCTCTATCGAAATAACGGGAGTTGTTTGAGGCATCTAAATCCCTATTTAAAGGGCTTATAAACCTTGTATATAAGTGTATAATTTTTTCACCAGATTCATATCTGCTTTTTAACATCGCTTCCCTCAGGTTTGCTTGCCAAGTAGTAGTCAAGGAGAACAAGAACTATCAATGAAGCTGAGAAAATATACTTTATCGAAGTATCTGCAAATATTCCTAATCCTTCCACAAGCATTACGACTCTGCCAACTATTAGAGAATTTGTTATCTGCCTTGGGCCTGTTATATTCTGGTCAGGTACAGGGTTATTATCTCCTTTAACAATAACGTAAGGAGGGTTTGAATTGTCGTATATTGCTATCACCCTGTGTATAATGAGAGTCCCTTCAAACCTGTAGACTATTATATCACCTACATGCAGTGAATTTATGTTTGTTGGCACTACAATAGCTAGGTCTCCTGTATGAATCGCAGGAAGCATGCTTATTCCTACAACGGGCAATGCTATGTTAAGGTCATTCAGCACGCTTATGCCTACAATTACAATGGAAAATGCAATTGCAATGTTCAGCAAGAGAGAAACAGTTCCTCTCTTTGTTACCATGCAGTCAGCCTGAATCGATTTCCGTTTAAGCGTTATCACCTTTGTATCAGATTTGAGGTTTTAAATAATGGTACTCTCTTTACCTCTTGGAGCGATAAAAATGCACTTTCAAGCAACACTTGTTGCCTTAACACTTACAGTTGGAGGCCTGATGCTGCTTCTTTTTGCCTTCAACCCTGTAATCTTTTCACTTGTTGTGGTGCTGGGTGTTGTGCTGCTTGTGGATGGTTTGTATTTGGCAGGAGGAGGCATGCTTGCATCTCCTGAAGCATCTCAAAAGAGGTTCTACTTCCTCTGGGGGGCTGTGCTTCTGATCTTTGGTGTAACTCTTCTGCTGACAACCACATACAGCCTCTTCAGGCTCATACCTTACGTGATAGGATTGCTTCTTCTTCTTTTGGGCATAATAGCTCTTTGGAGCGCCGGAAGCAGGTAGACTGCTTCAGATGAAGCATGTTACAATAATGTGAACTACCCACGTCTGAAAGACGTGGGCTTCTCACTTCCTTGACCGAACTTGCTTATCCTTTTAGGGATAAGTAGAGACTCAGCCTCTGTGAGGGCCCGTTCCAGACCCAATGCAAGGACGTTCCTTGCTGCATTCACATCCCTATCCAATACGAGACCACATTTTGGACAGATATGGGTTCTCTCGGATAGAGGCTTCTGAACCATCTCTCCGCATCCAGAGCATTTCTGCGACGTCCCTGCCGGGTTGACGAATACTATTCGTCCGCCACGCCTCTCCGCCTTATAGACGGTGAGCTGACGTAGCTTGTACCAGCAGGAGTCCATTATTGCCGATGCAAGAGAGTGGTTCCTAACAATGCCTCTGATGTTCAGGTCTTCAAAGACTATCGTTCCATATTCTCCAGCAAGATTGTTTGATACCTTATGTGCAAAGTCATCTCTCTGCCTCCTCACCTTCCTCCACGCCTTCGCAAGGAGTATCCTTGATTTCTCTCTTCTTTTAGAGCCTCTTTTCTTTCTCGACAGAGTCTTTTGAAGTTTCTTTATCCTCTCTTCAGCCTTCCTGAGAAACCTTGGTCCTTCTATCAAAGCTCCATCGCTCAAGGCGATTGCATTTGTTATCCCCAAGTCTACTCCTATAGACTTATTATTTTGGTTGAGTGTGTTGTTTGCTTGTTTTTCTACGCTCAAAGCCACAAACCATTGGTCAATATCTTTTATGATTGTGGCTGTCTTTATCTTTCCTTCGATAACTCTATGAATCCTCATCTTGATTTTGCCTATCACCCCAAGCTTTATTCTATTTCCTATCAGCCTGAAGCCTACTTCGTGCTGTGGATAGGTGAACGAATTATACCTGCCTTTCCTTTTGAATCTTGGAAACTTTGATAGACCAGAGAAGTATGATTCGAAGGCTTTGTCAAGCCTCAAGACAACATCCTGAAGAACTTGAGAATGAACTTCTTTGAGATACTTATCTTCCTTCTTCAGTTCAATGAGTTTTTTCTTCTGTTCAAAGAAAGGTGTATGATTCTTCAATCTGTCATAGAGCATCAGGTTGTATAACCTTCTGCAAGTCTCAAGCGTCTCTTCAAGCTTCTTTTCTTGAGCCTTCGTTGGATATAGCCTGAACTTGTATGTCAGCATTTCTGTTCCTCCACGTACTTCTTTATTGTTTCGGAAGAAACATGACCATGTGTAGATACGAAATAGCTCCTCGTCCATAATGTAGGAAGCCTGCTCCTCAGTTCAGGGAACTCTCGACGTAATATCTTCGAAGTGTATCCCTTTATCCCAGCTATGATTCTATTCGGTGCTATCGTAGGAGGGGCCTGTATGAAAAGATGGACGTGGTCAGGCATAGTTTCGAACGCAATAACTTCGCAGCCAAGTTCTCTTGCCTTCTCCTTGATTAACTCCTTAAGGCGCTCCTCTATCCTTCCGATGATTACTTTCCTCCTGTACTTCGGGCACCAAACAAAATGGTAGTTCATGAAATGGACTGTCGTTTCGGAGGAGAGGTAGCCCCTTGGCATTCTGATATACGTCTATCAGACATATATTTAATCATTGGGGAAACAAATTCATCCCACCCATAAACAGTAGATCAAAAATTCGGCCACCTCATTTTATCACTCCTCCTTGCTCCGCATCAGGTATGAACGACATAACAAGAGTCATCATAGCATATAGCTTTAACGAGTCAGCAATCACAGAACCCTGACTATGCTTCAGAGCCACCCACATATTGTACATCAGAATCGCAAGATAGAAGTATAGCCTTCTTACAGAATACAGCTTTGATTTTGTTCTAGCCA
>Ga0080006_1168726_pt1 | contig 16020 bp, 15 predicted proteins | sample RS3BMetagenome_FD_69209 | JGI IMG/M metagenome (GOLD analysis project Ga0080006, IMG submission 69209) | Ferric oxide microbial mat and aquatic microbial communities from Rainbow Spring, Yellowstone National Park, USA - RS3B (SPADES... ... | reverse complement strand
CGCGTTCGTCTGACGGGTCGATAGACGAATGCATCGAGGTGTACAGGAGATTGGGGGGAGTGCGGTGAAAAGAGTGAGCGCGGCGATCGCAGCGGCGGTTCTCGGGTTGAGTGTGGCTGTAACCGGATGTGGCACACCTTCCAATAGTGCTGATGGAAGGGTTACGTTAACACTGTGGTATTGGAATGGGTCGCTTAGCGACAGCATACTTAAACAGGTCGATCAACATTTTCCCAATGTGCATTTGGTTGCCGAAAAGATTGGCGGCGATTTTGAATCGAAGCTGATTTCTTCTTTTTACGCGGACGATCCACCGGACATTACCGGGATCAATTCGGCCGATTTCGTGGCGACGATGGTAAAAGATCACAGCCAATTTGTCAATTTGCTGCAATATTCGGAAGTGCGTGCGGCAGAGAAAGACTATTTACCATGGAAATGGGATTTAGCTTCCACTCCGGATCATAAGTATCAAGTAGGCATTCCGCTCGATACGGGTCCGACTGTGTTGTTTTACAATGCGGATTTGTTTAAGAAAGCCGGACTGCCGACCAATCCGACCGATGTGTCGAGTCAGATTACGACATGGGAGGAATACATGGCGGCAGCGAAGCAAATGAAGCAAAAGACAGGCGTACCGATGTTCGATAACGTGAACACGGTCTATGCTGCGGCGCTGAACCAAGGTGACAAATACTACTTTAACGTCCAGGGACAGCCGATCTATCAAACGAACCCGATTGTGAAAAATGCGTGGAATTTGGCAGTGGAGGCGCACCAAGACGGATCGGCGGCGAACATTCCGCAATGGACGACCGGTTGGAGCGCAGCCGTCGCTCACGGCGGCTTCGCCTCTTTCATCGGAGCGAGTTGGATGGTTCCTCAAGTGGAACAGTCCACGACAGAAAAAGGAGTATGGCGTGTTGCCGCGGCTCCTGGAGGTCCTTCGGATGAAGGTGGATCGTTTCTCGGTGTGCCGAAAGCGTCGAAATATCCAGAACTGGCCGCCAAGGTCACTCTCTGGATTTTGGATCAGCAGCACCAGTTGGAAATGTACCCTGGGTTGGGACTATATCCGTCCACGCCTTCGTCCTATGACAACCCGATTATGAATCAACCATCCGCCTTTTTTGGCGGGGAAAACATTAATAAGTACATGGCCGCATCCGCGAAAGCGATCAAGATCGGCTACCAAGGTCCGTACGACAGCTCAGTGAACGGTTTGATCAACCAGCAACTTTCACAAGTAGCGCTCAACGGAAAGAACCCGCAAAATGCGTGGAAAGATGCGATGCAACAAATATACGCTCAATTGCGTCGCGTGTTTGCGTAAGATGATTGGGTTGGGCAAGTAGGGGCAAGTGAGATCCTAAAAAAGCGAGCTTGGGCTCCAAGCTCGCTTTTTTAGGATCTATTGCAACGGAATTGCGCGCTCTGGCGCTATGACTTTCACAGTCGGTGCCGGATCGAGAAGGGATGGGGTGAAGTTTTCACGGAACCGGCTTTCGCGCGGCACCTAGGACTGCATGGGGATCCATATGCGGTGCTCCTTGCGTTGGAAACGTTGCAGGATGATGATCTCTATAAAGTGTTCGACTTGAGCCACTTTTTTGAAACATATCTTTAACCAGCATCTATCATAGTGTTATATAATGTTCATGATCAGATGAAAATTATTGCTAGGAGGAAGAGTAATGGGAGGTAACAGAGCTGTTGTCTACGTTAAACCTGGCGTTGTCGAAATAAGAGATGTTGATTTCCCTGAGTTGGTTCTCAAAGACGGACCGGGCGTTAACCCTCTTAATGTTGGGCGCAAGTGTGGACATGGCGTCATTTTGAAAGTCGTTTCAACGAATATATGCGGCAGTGATCAACACATGGTGCGCGGGCGAACGACCGCACCGGAGGGTCTGATCCTAGGTCACGAGATCACCGGTGAGGTCGTCGAAGTGGGGCAAGACGTTGAATTTATCAAAAAAGGCGATTTTGTCTCTGTGCCGTTCAACATCGCTTGTGGTCGCTGTCGCAGCTGTAAAGAAGGCGACACGCATATTTGTCTCAACGTCAATCCTGACCGACCCGGGTCGGCTTATGGCTACGTGGATATGGGTGGCTGGGCCGGAGGTCAAGCGGAATACGTGATGGTCCCTTATGCGGACTTTCAGTTGCTCAAGTTCCCGAACAAGGAACGAGCGATGGAGAAAATTCTCGATCTTACGATGCTTTCAGATATTTTTCCAACCGGATTCCACGGAGCGGTTAGCGCCGGTGTCCGTACAGGTTCAATCGTATATGTTGCGGGAGCTGGTCCTGTAGGGCTCGCTGCGGCGCATTCCGCGCAATTGTTGGGTGCTTCTGTGGTCATTGTTGGGGATCTAAATTCGGATCGTCTCGCACAGGCGAGAAGCTTCGGCTGTGAGACAGTCGATCTTGGAATGCACGACAATCTCGCTGAGCAAATTGAACAGATTCTCGGTGTTCCTGAAGTCGACTCAGCCATCGACTGCGTAGGTTTCGAAGCGCACGGACATGGCCATGGTCATAAAGAGGCGCCGGCCACAGTTCTCAATTCAATTATGGAAGTCACCCGAGCCGGTGGTCGTTTAGGTATCCCTGGTCTATACGTAACGGGCGACCCTGGAGCCGAGGATGAAGACGCGAAAGTCGGTTCCCTCAAAATTCGAATCGGCCTAGGTTGGGCGAAGGCGCATACATTCGTCACCGGGCAAACCCCCGTGATGCGATATCACCGACAGCTCATGAATGCCATTCTGAGCGGCAAAGCACAAATCGCGAAGGCTGTCGGTGCAACAGTCATTTCGTTAGATGAAGCTCCAACGGGTTATCGCAATTTTGACAAAGGTGTGGCGAAGAAATTCGTCATTGACCCCCATGGGATGGTTAAAGGCCGCTGAATGGAAAGCGTTTGTTGAAATTTTCCCACAACAGGAATGAGAAGCGGCTCCTCTCAGCCCCTCCTCATTCCGCGGTGGGCAAGGTAATTAGTGAAACATCTCTTTGATGGTTTTCCCTAAATATAGGAGGGAAGTGCATGGATTTAAAAATTCCATCTGTCGTCTGCACAGTTTTACATGAATATATGACCGCGATCAATGGCCAAATACCGCAGTGTGTCGAGGGGCTCTACATCCATGGCTCCATTGCGCTGAACGCTTTCGTTGATAATTCCAGTGATATTGATTTTATTAGCGTCGTGAATCGGCGCCTGAACGAAACCGATATTCAACTTTTGTCAAACATTCATCGGGAAATAAGCGATAAATACCCCCATCCGGATATGGATGGCGCTTATCTTCAGTGGGGCGACTTAGGAAAACCCGAAAGCGATGTCGAGCATTATCCGTTCTACAACTCAAAAACGTTGCATCCTAAAGGGCTTTTCAATCAAAACCCGGTTACTTGGTGGACACTGAAACACCACGGAATTGTGGTTGTTGGACCTGACCCTAAAGAACTGAAATTCGACGTTGATAAGGATCTTTTAATCGATTACGTGTTCAATAATATGAATACGTACTGGTCACAACGACTTGTACAAATGGAAAACAATAGAAATATGTTGTCGCAGTTTTCTAATAGTGATGTTGAATGGGAAATTGAATGGTCGGTACTTGGGATGTTGCGTCAATACTATACTCTCAGGGAGAGCGATATTATCTCCAAGGTTGACGCGGGTGAATATGCATTAATTCAAATGCCTGAACAGTGGCATCGGGCTACTCGGGAAGCGTTGAGCATCCGAAAAGCTTTGGGCGAACGTTATTACGCATCCAACGAAGAGCGTATAACGGATTTCTTAGCTTTTTTAAGGTACATCCTTGAGCACTGTAATCAAATGATGAGGAAATAGTTTATAACCGCGGAAATACAGGCGGGATTATACGGATAAATTTATCTGTCAAGGCCTATTCTATGAGCGGAATGCGAAATGTGGGTGAATTTCACGGAATTCCCCCACCAAATGGCGCATCACAACACACATTATTTCAAGAAACATCTGTAGCCTTGCTGCTATACACGACTTCCCCGCCGATCCACTGACGAATCCACTTGGTCCACAATTGGATAGAGAACCCTTGCCAGATCGTTGCGAACAGTGTGAGCAGGCCTGAGACGCGTCCAAAGGCAGCGTACATCGCCAACACAACGACACCGTTGAGAAGGAGCATAGTCAACCAGATAGGGACCCTCCTTGACTGCGAGAAAACTTGAGCGATCGAGCTAAATCCCCCAGTGGAGTAGCCCTTTGAGATAAGCAACCCGGTTGGGGATTGACCAATGGTGACGAGCACTAGGAAAGCCAGCCACTGTGGCCAGATAATCGGAAAGGGTATGAATTCGAACACCCAGATGGATAATCCCATCAGAAAGGTGGACACGACAGTCCACATCGCGACGCGCCTTCCACCAACCAGTGCGACGATGCCGAAGATGGCCAATTTCAAAATGATGTTGATCACGCCCACACTGATATGACTGAAATGATTGAACGCAATGCTAAGTCCACCGATTCCTCCACTCGATATGTGGGAAGCTTTTTCAACAAAAACGATGACGGCCCCGCAAAGAACACAACCGAAGTAATACCGCATTGGCGGCCACTCCTTGATCAGCAAGAGCATCCGCACCTTTACAGAAATAATTCGTTAAATCATAGCATACTGCGAACCGTTTCGAAACGGATGTTGAACTAACATTACACAAGTGGACGCAATAACTTTTGGGTATAGATCCCGTTTTCTACTGTCACTTAATCGGACTCCGCTCCAGCGCGCTTTGATTCTTCTTCAACGATGATCCACCCGTTATAGCCTGAAGTGCAGAGCTGTTTGACAAGTGCGGGTGGTCAATTACGCCATTACCCATCGTTTTATTGCTTATCTGCCGAGCTTCGTTTTCGCAGCTGCATGTGGTATCTTCATGTTGGTGGGAAAATGAATTGATTTTGCGAAACGGGGTAGCACGATGGACTATTTTGCGTATGACGAACGACTCGGCATCCGTCTGCCGCAGCTGGTCCAGCCGTGGGGCGAGATGAATCGAGCCGCGCAGGCGGATGTTATCGCAACATGGGAGACGATTCGGTCAGAAATTCCCGATCGCATAGGTTGGTTTGAGCAACAATTGGAACGGCTGCAAGAGAGTGTTCGCGACGAGGACAACTGGAGTGAAGTGTGTCGGCTTTATCGAGAACTTGCCTCGCTCGCCAGTTGCGTGAGCGATTTAAATTTGTGGTTTCGCACGCAACCGGAACTGCTTGGCGAAGACGCGGAATGATTCGCCGTCACTCGCTGGGGGAGATAGACCGTTGAAGGAAAATGCGTTGGTTGAGAGAGTCATTTATATAGTCGCCGGATTGTTGTTTATGTGGCTGTACACGTACGATAGTCACCAACACGCAATGCTCAATTTGTTCAGAGCGATTGGATGGTTCGCAGCAGCATCTATTGCTCTAAATATCAGCTTCCATGTCAGCATGAGTTTGCTGCATTTGCCATGGAAGAAACAGATAATGCCAAGGCTTCGATCGATCGTAATATACTGGATGCGTTTGACGATGCGCAATCACCGATTTCTCGGTATCGTCGGCGGGTTACTCGCTACCGCGCACGGCACTTATATGTTCGTGGCGTCAGGAGCCTACGGAACAATCGCGGTGCTGATCACAGGTTGGCTGGCCTTTTCCCTAATCGCTTGCACCGTCACACTTGGCTTGATTCGAGGGTGGGCGCGGCGCGCCAAAGTCCCGTCGATCTTTAACGTGGTGAAGGTGTGGCACCCGCGCGCTGCGTACGCCACACTTGCGGGGTTGCTGATTCATGTCACGACGATTGTTACAATCGGCAAGCCGGGATGACTTTGGGTCATTCAGTTTTTATAGCTCGAAACTTCGCCGTCGGAATTCTGTCGGCGTTAAACCAGTGATTGACTTGAAGTTGCGGCAAAAATAGTGCGTACTGGTGTAGCCCAGTTTGGCTGCAACGGCTTCTACTGTTTCTATTTCCATGAGCAGATGCTTCGCTTTGCGGATCCGCTCTAAGACAAGATAGTGTTTTGGGGAGTCCCCGATGGTCTCTTTAAAAAGCGCTGAAAAATAGGTCGGGTGATACCCGCATAAGTCAGCCAACTCCTCCGTTCGCCAACTGATGTGGGGATGTTTTCTGATCGCTTCAAGCGCCGGGGCGATCTTTCGCCGCGCGGCGGGTGACTGTTGCCCACCCATCTGATGTCGGAGAATCACCACTAGCAGCTGCGTTAATAGCCCCCTCAAAACGGCCGCAAACCCCTGTTCCTCATAGCGATATTCCCGTACGATTTGCATAAATAACGTCTCCAAATTCAGTGAAGTGTGATGGGGAAACATCACATCTCCTTGTCCATCGACTTGAACGCTGTACGAGCGCGCTGACTTCGTCAGAGTTTCCGGCGCACAGTTTTTAATGCCGTAGGCTGGATGCACCGGATCCGGCGAGTCGGTGTCCCAGTTAAAGTGGATACTTGAAAACGTAACGGGAGCTGTTTCCGACGAGACGATCCAATGAGGACTATTCTCCCCGTAAAAAACACATTCTCCCGGACTGAGCTCGATTTGTCGCGCGTCAAGCGTTAGTGTCGCATGGCCTGAGATGACGTAAAGCAGTTGACAATCAGGAATGGTTCGCGGCCCCCAGTACTGTCCTGGAAAGGCCGTCATGCGGTTTGCAAAATTTACGGTAGGCTTGAGTTGAGCGAAAGGACCAACATGAACATGTGTCTGCGTCATCTTGTATTTCAACTCCATGCGGTAAAGTGAGTCACTTTGAAACAAGTTCTGCGAAAAGTGAAATCTTTTGCTGTTATTTTCTAACGACAATGATATCACGTCGCTTTATGATGTGACTATGGAACCCGGAAGTACGGGTGATAACTTATGTGAGAGGATGAAAGATCATGTTGACGCGTGAACAAATTGAAACGTTCGATCAGGTTGGTTTTCTGAAGGGAAATGTCATTCTAAGCGATCAGGAAGTAGAAGTTCTTCGCGAGGAACTCGATTCAGTCATGGCAGGCAAGTCTGTCAAAAAACCGGTGCTCAATCGCAATATGCTGGATGGAAACTCCGAATATGGGATGAGTATGTCGAAGAAAGAAACAGTCGTGCAAATCGTTAACATATGGATGGCAAGCGAAGCATTTTTCAATCATGCTGGGAATCGTCGGATGTGCGAGGATATTGCGCAACTGTGTCGTGCAGACACATTGCGAATCTGGCACGATCAAATTCAGTATAAACCCCCCATTACAGGAGGACCTACGAGTTGGCATCAGGATCACCCCGCTTGGCCCATCATCCAACCCGCTGACCTCATCAGCGCTTGGGTCGCCCTTGACGACGCGACGATCGAAAACGGGTGTATGTGGATGGTCCCAGGAAGTCACAAATGGGGCGATCAAAGCAAGTATATGGCAAGCACGTCTGATTTCAAACCGTATCACAAGGAACCGGGCCTATTACCAAGCGATGCAAAGGTGGAAGCGGTGCCATTCGAAATCAAAAAGGGGCAGGTCGGCTACCACCATTGTTTAACATGGCATGGAAGCCCACACAATCGATCGGAAAGAAAACGACGTGCTATTGCAGTGCACTTTATGCCGGGACACATTCGCTTTATTCCAACAGGTCATCATCCGATGGAACCCTACATTGAAGTCAAGCAAGGTGAAATATTGACCGGCGATGGGTTTCCTGTTGTCTACCAACAGGATGCGTCAGTAATCGAGAATTAACACTTTAATCTCTCGCTATAAGGAACAAACAACCAAAATTGGAAATTGTGGATTTCTGCCCAACTCTCTCATATCTTCATCGCAAACCAAAACAAACCATTGACAAACAAAGCTAAAACAAATCATTGACAAATGAAATAAAAACAAACAAAATGAAAGCAAGACCTGAATTGTCATAGAAGATTCACGGTCGGAATAGATATAGACTAAACAGAAACAAAGTCCGTCGTCAATCATTTTTTGTAAGAAGAAGTTTACCTTGAAAAAGAAAGAGGGATGATAGTATACTCGGGACAATGTGAAAGCGCTTTCTATTCAAAAAAAGAAACGTGGAGGGAGCGAGGGGGATCATATGAAAAAGTTTCTAAAGACGGCTATAGCAACAATTTTTTTGGCTTCGATGGCGCTGACTGGATGTGGAGGCGGGACGACACCGGCAAGTACTACAGCGAAAAGTACGACTACCGATACGACCAAAGTGACATCAACTGGTTACAGCCAAGCGCCTTCTTTAGATGGAAAAGGACTTCCTCCAGTAAAAGATCGGCTTCCAGTGCAACCGAAACTTGTCAATGAGGAGCCTTCAGATTTACTGAACTATACGATCGGCACGTACGGCGGAACCTTACGGACCGTCACCTCTACACCGAACTGGGATGCCGATGTGTTCGTTATGGACAATGAGCCGTTGTTGAACACGCCCGGTATTCTCGGCAGTCAGATTACGGGCAATATTTTACAAGGGTACAAAGTGAGCCCGGATCAAAAAACATTCACGTTCACGATGCGAAAAGGTTTGAAATGGTCTGACGGACAGCCAGTTACTGTGCAAGATGTAAAGTTTGCTTTTGATGATGTCCTTTTCAACAAAGAATTGACACCTGTTTTTCCGGCGTGGTTGCGATCCGGTGGAAAAGTAGACGGTCAACCGCTGAAGTTTGATGTGATCAATGATTACACTTTCCAAATTTCCTTCTCAGAACCGTACGGAGGTTTCCCAATCCTGCTTTCCATCAAGGGATGGGTTGGTTATACAGATCTGTTAAAACCGTTCCATTTTCTAAAACAATACCACAAAAAATATGCGGATCCGGTTGTGCTTGCACAGGAAATTAAGAAGGCCGGCTTTAAAAAAGGCGATTGGGTGAAATTGTTCCAGACTAAGGATGTTCTTAACTGGGATTTGCCAAATCCAAAAGCGATCGGTTTCCCGGTTTTGTATCCTTGGATGCTCGTCAAGAAGACGGCGACGACCGAATATTTTGACCGTAATCCTTACTATTTCAAAGTCGATTCGGCCGGAAACCAACTGCCTTATATCGACAATATTCAAAGTTCCATGGTCCAGAGCATGGATATGGAAGTTATGTCTGTATTGGCGGGAAATGTCGACTTTCAGCGCCAAGACGCAGCGTTGAACAAAATGCCGCTTTATAAAGAAAATGAATCACACGGCTACAAAGCCATTATGTCGAAGTTGCACGTTACACCAACTGACATTTTCCTGAATGAGACGTACAAAGATCCGGTATGGCGCAAAGTGGTGCAAGATGTGCGTTTCCGGCAGGCGCTGAGCTTGGCCATGAATCGAAAGGACATCATCAACGATATTTATTACGGGTTCGCAGATCCCGGGATTATTGAAAATCCCGCGTTTAACTTGGATGAAGCGAACAAACTGCTGGACGATATGGGCATGAAGAAGGGACCTGACGGTTATCGAGTAGGACCCGATGGTAAAAAATTCGTCATACCGTTTGAGGTGGCAGCTATTGCCCCTGATGTCGTGCCATTGACGGAATTGGTCATGGCGCAGTGGAGATCGCTTGGTCTTGATGTGACGATGAAGACGATCGATCCGACGCTGTGGGGTACGCGAAACGCAGCCAATCAGCTTAGGGCGACTGTGGGCTGGGTCCATACTCAACTCTGGTATATGGGGGACTGGGGTCAAGGATACTGGGGACCGCTCTGGAATGAGTGGTATACAACGGGCGGCAAACAGGGCGAAAAACCGCCGGCTGACGTTGAGAAACTGTATAACTTGATCAATCAAGTGTCTGTCAGTTCACCGGATGAAGCACAAAAAGCAATCGAACAGGTGCATCAAGAGCTGGGCAAAAATCTCTGGTTCTTCGTTCCGATCGAGAACGTCAAACAGCCTGTCATCGTCAACGCGAAATTGGGCAACGTCACGGATAAAGGCTATGCGATTGGCCTCAACTTCTCTGCAGAGGAACTGTACTACAAGAAATAGGTTGTAAAACCAAGATGGCAAGAGTTCGGGGACTTTCCTGGGCTCTTACCGTCCTGAAAAAGGGGAAGCAGTAGTGAGGGGAACAAGGAGGGGTTATTGATGCTGAATTATATCGGGCATCGGGTTCTGCAGTTGATACCTTTGTTAATCGCAATCACTATCATTACGTTTATCACGATCAAATTGCCGCCGGGTGATTTTTTGACGACCTACATTCAGCAATTGAAACTTTCTGGAAACGCTGTTTCCCAATCACAGATTCTTTCACTCCAGCATTTGTATGGCCTCGATCAACCAGCGTATATGCAGTATCTCGACTGGATGAAAAACATTCTTACAAAGGGAGATCTAGGTTATTCTTTCGGATGGAACGAGCCGGTATCCCAGGTCATTGGTGAACGTTTAGGTCTTACGATGTTGATTTCTATCCTTACTCTGATTTTCGTATGGGTTGTGTCGATTCCAATCGGCATTTACTCGGCGACGCATCAATACTCGATATTGGATTACATCATTACCTTTATCGGCTTCATCGGATTGGCTGTTCCCGGCTTTTTGCTCGCTTTAGTGCTGGTATATGTCGTTTTTGTACATACCGGAGTTGCGATTACCGGCCTGTTCTCCGGGCATTACCAGGATGCGGTATGGAGTATGGGGAAATTTCTCAATATGATGTCGCGAATATGGTTGCCGGTTATCATCATTGGTATGAGCGGTACAGCGGGACTCATTCGCGTCATGCGAGGCATGTTGCTTGACGAACTGCAAAAACAGTACGTCATCACGGCCCGTGCAAAAGGGGTGAAAGAGAGGAAATTGTTGTTTAAATATCCTGTGAGGATGGCGATTAACCCGCTCATAAGCACGATTGGCTGGACATTGCCAGCCATCATTTCCGGTGAGGCGATCGTTTCCATCGTGCTCAATCTCCCCACGACAGGGCCGATTCTTTTGAAGGCTCTGATGACGCAAGACATGTATCTGGCGGGAAGCTTCGTGTTAATCTTGAGCGTTCTGACGGTGATCGGAACCTTGTTGTCTGACATCCTGCTTGCTTGGGTCGATCCTCGCATTCGATTTGGGGGAGTACAAGAATGAATGTCGTACTCAACAGGAAAGCGCTGCCGGTGGAGACGGACCAGCAAGTAGTTTACGAAGTCGCCTCCCAATGGCAATTGATGTGGTGGAAGTTCAAAAAACATAAGATGGCTTTGATCGCGGCGATCGTATTGCTCATCATGTATCTAATGGCTGGGTTTTGCGAGTTTATAAGCCCAGATGTACCGCAGCAGCGTTTCACAGAGTATGTGTACGCGCCGCCGCAACCCATTCATTTCGCTGACAAGAACGGGTTTAGCTTACGCCCATTTGTATACGACATGAAGGAAAAAATAGACACAAAAACGTTCCAAAACCATTTTTTCGAAGACACATCAAAAAAATATCCGATCTATTTTTTTGTGAAAGGAGAAACCTATAAGTTCTGGGGTTTGTTCAATACGGATATTCATCTGTTTGGATTGAAGGATCCGAATAAGCCTTTATTTCTGATGGGGACCGATCAATTGGGACGGGATTTGTTCTCACGAGCTCTCTATGGCGGACGGATATCCCTTTCTTTTGGGTTTATCGGTATTTTCCTTACTTTGTTCTTTGGTCTCATCTTGGGAGGGATATCAGGGTATTTCGGCGGTGTTGTCGACACGATTGTTCAGCGAATGATTGATCTATTAATTTCTATACCAACGATCCCTTTATGGATGGCATTGGCTGCGGCATTGCCGAGAGATTGGTCGGCTGTAAAAATTTACTTCGGAATGATTATCATCCTTTCTGCATTGGGGTGGACAGGATTAGCTCGTGTCGTCCGGGGTATGTTATTGTCCCTGCGGGAAGAAGACTTCACGGTGGCTGCCAGGTTGGCGGGGGCCAGCGACTGGCGGATCATCACAAAACATTTGCTTCCTTCAATGGCGAGCTACATTATCGTCAGTCTCACTTTAGCGATACCCGGCACCATTCTTGGTGAGACAGCGCTCAGCTTTCTCGGATTAGGTCTTCAGCCTCCAGTCGTCAGTTGGGGGGTACTCCTTCAAGACGCACAAAATTTGGAGACTCTAGCATTTCACTCTTGGCTCCTATGGCCTGCAGCATTCATCGTCGTCACAGTATTGATGTTCAACTTTCTCGGGGATGGACTGCGCGATGCGGCTGACCCTTACAAGTAAAGGGAGTGTTACACGTTGAAAGAGAATGACAATGTTCTTCTAGAGGTCAAAGGTCTGAAAACGCACTTCCACATCAAAGATGGCACATTGAAGGCGGTTGACGGAGTCGACTTGGTCATAAAGGAGCGAAAAACTCTCGGCATCGTAGGAGAGAGCGGAAGCGGGAAGAGTGTCACGTCCCAGTCGATTCTTCGCATCGTTCCGCCGCCCGGCAAGGTGGAGGGTGAAATTTTACTTCGCCGCAGAAAAACTGGAAAAAACGAAGAATTGGTCGATCTCGGTAAATTAGAGTCTCAGGGTAAAGAAATGAGGGACATTCGTGGTGGGGAAATTGCGATGATCTTTCAGGAACCGATGAAAGCCTTTTCTCCCATCCACACAATTGGCAACCAAATTATGGAGGCCATTCTGCTTCATAATACGAGAGATGTGAAAGAAGCGAAAGAAATTGCACTGGATACACTGAGGAAGGTAGGCATGTCCAACCCGGAGCAAAGGTTAAACGAATACCCGCATCAACTTTCCGGCGGTATGAGACAGAGGGCGATGATTGCCATGGCACTGTCTTCCAATCCATCCATTTTGATCGCCGATGAGCCTACCACTGCACTCGACGTGACTGTACAGGCGCAGGTTCTGCAACTGATCAACGATTTAAAAGAAAAAATTGGGATGTCGGTTATTTTTATCACGCATGATCTAGGTGTTATTGCCGAAATGTCCGATGAAGTGGCGGTTATGTACTTGGGCAAAGTGGTCGAATATACCGATGTGGACACACTGTTTCACGGTGCGCTTCATCCCTATACGATTGCTTTGCTGCAGTCGATTCCATCAGTTGGAAAGCGAAATGAGCGGCTGGAATCGGTCGAAGGAACGGTCCCTACTCCAATCAATTTACCGAAGGGGTGCGGTTTTTACTCACGATGTAAGCGCGCCAAAGACGGTGTCTGCAATGTATACGATGTGCCGCTGGTGGAAATAGGAGAAAATCACTATGTGAGATGTCTATTAGTAGGCAACTAGCAACGGCAGGAGGTAGTTCGTGATATGGATAACCACGACCGAATTTTAGAAGTGGAATCTTTGAAAAAATATTTTCCAATCAAGAAAGGCTTTTTAAAGCGAATAGTAGGCTATGTCAAAGCCGTTGATGATGTGAGTCTTTCCATTCGTGAGGGAGAAACGCTAGGACTCGTAGGAGAATCAGGCTGTGGGAAAACTACGCTCGGTCGATGCATCTTGCGTGCCATCGAGCCCTCAGAGGGAACGGTGCGTTTTAAAACAAGAGTTGGAGAAACCGTCGATGTTACGGAGTTGGAAAACAAGGAACTGCGTAAGATACGAAGAGACATGCAACTGATCTTTCAAGATCCGTACTCTTCGCTTAATCCACGCATGACGGTTCTCAACATTGTGGGGGAACCGCTTATATGTAATGGTATCGCAAGTGGATCCGAACTGAGGGAGCGAGTTAAAGAGTTGATGGAACTCGTTGGTCTCGACAAGAGACACCTCGAGCGTTATCCGCATGCATTCAGCGGTGGACAAAGGCAACGGATCGGGATTGCACGCGCCATTGCCACAAATCCGAAGTTTATCGTTTGCGACGAGGCTGTTTCTGCGCTTGATGTTTCCATTCAAGCGCAAATTTTAAATCTTCTACAAGATTTGCAAAAGCGACTCAATCTCAGCTATCTATTCATCTCCCATGACCTTGGTGTCATTCAACATATTTCGAATCGGGTCGGTGTAATGTATGTCGGGAAAATGGTTGAGATGGCCGCGACAGAGGAATTATTCAACAATCCAAAACATCCTTATACCGAAGCGCTATTATCGGCAAAGCCGATGCCTGACCCGCGAATGAAAACGAAGCGAATTATATTGCAAGGGGAAGTGGCAAATCCGGCAAAACCTCCGTCTGGATGTTATTTTCACCCGAGGTGCAAGTATGCGACGGAATTGTGCAAGCGGGAGATGCCAGTCTGGTCTGAAGTGGGTGCAGGGCATTATGTAGCGTGCCACTATGCGAATCAATTGGATCTTCAGGGAGCCGTTGTACAATGAACGTCATTTTGTTGATCATTGTTCTTTCATTGTTGTCGATTTTTCTACTCATGTTGTTTTCAACTTGGTTCATGAATTACTTCATGAAGAAATACATTGGCAATAGGCATCAAACGTTGGAAGAGTTATTGATTACAGAGAAGGCGCCTCAAACGTGGTCAAGGAAGTTTGAAAAAAGAATGGCAGCATGGGAGAAAAAAGGGGGACATGAAGAAAAGATCACAGCTCATCATCAACAGGCTTGTAAGAGTTACATTCGAAGGCTAAACAAATTTGTCGCGTATATTCAGAAGACGAATTTGGTGCAGGACGAAGAGACGCGTCAAGAGATATTAAGTGATCTTGGGCGTATCAACGAAAAATGGAGGGAGATGTCAAGAGCACAATGACGCTCAAGCTTCTTTCCTACTTAGTGACTGTTTTCACGATGGTGCTGGGACTGCTTAATTGGATGGCGTTGCAAAATGTACTGCAGTTTCTGCTCGTGAATAGTTCGATTAGTCGCGCATCGTGGGCTGCGATCGAGGACTTCTCTTTTGTGCTGTTAGGTATTGTTTGGCTTTGTATTGTTCTGTACAGTCAACACTACTACGCGAAAGGCGTTAAGAAAAAGAAGTTATGGAGAAACGCGAGTTTCTTGACGGGCATTCAGGTACTGCTACTTTTTGTGTGCGAGGCGATACCGATGCTTTGGGGATCGGGAACCGGGAGTGCGGTAAGTTGGCTTCTCGCAGTGCTGCTGTTTATCGTAGGGGTAGCATGTATCGTTTTCTCTCGTAAGCTTCGCCGACATGTGTAGCATGTTTACAAAAAGAGCCCCATTTTAGAAGGATATTTTGCTTTCCAAGGTGAATTGGTAAGTATGAAAGCGAGCAAGCAATCGCGTTCTGTGAAAGGTGTGAACGGGGTGGAGTTAGGTATTATTGGTTCGCCTTCTGAAGAAAGTTTTCAGTCTGCCGCCAACAAAGGCTTAAAATTTTTGGAGTTTTGTATGAATATCGGCTACAATACGGGGGAATTTTTCTCGGCCTTGGAGCAAGTGAAGAAGTGGAGTCAGCAATATGGTGTTCGCGTTGCTTCGATGGGTCGTTGGGGAACGGATCGAATTGCCGCTGACGGTAGCGCGATTGAAGATGAATTGAAGATAACCTACCAACTGATTGATGCCGCCGCTTTTTTGGGGTGCGAGAATTTCGTTTGCGGCTGCAATTTCGTGGAGAGTTTATCGTATTACGAAAACTGTAAGGCAGCCATCGAGCTTTATTCAAAGTTGATCGAGTATGGAAGTTCTAAAGGTGTGAAGATCTCGACATACAATTGCAGTTGGAACAATTTCATTGACAATGAACTGGCGTGGACAGTCATTCATGGTCATCTCGACGAGTTAGGTATCAAGTTTGATCCTTCCCATTCGCGGTATGCGGGTAGAGACTATCTGAAAGAAGCGGTAGACTGGGGACATCGATTCAAACACATTCATATTAAAGGGTCCCTGATTGTCAATGGTAGGCGAATTGACGATCCCCCGGCCGGGCTCGATCAAACGGACTGGGGTTCATTCGTAGCCGTTCTTTACGATAAGGGGTATCAGGGTGGGCTCAGCATTGAGCCGCACTCGCATACGTGGTCTGGTGAACTCGGGGATCAAGGGATCGACTACACCATTCAATATATGAA
>Ga0080006_1181241_pt1 | contig 16025 bp, 17 predicted proteins | sample RS3BMetagenome_FD_69209 | JGI IMG/M metagenome (GOLD analysis project Ga0080006, IMG submission 69209) | Ferric oxide microbial mat and aquatic microbial communities from Rainbow Spring, Yellowstone National Park, USA - RS3B (SPADES... ... | reverse complement strand
CATCGAGATGATCCGTACGGATTGGGGACAAGTCGACTTAGTGGTCTACAGCTTGGCCTCGCCACGACGCTTGGACCCGCGCACTGGGCAAACCTGGATGTCGGTCATCAAGCCCATCGGGGAGCGATTCACAAGCAAGACCGTGGACGTACAACAGGGCGTGGTCAAGGAAGTCTCTGTGGAACCGGCGACCGACGAAGAAGTCGCCAACACCGTGGCCGTGATGGGTGGTGAGGATTGGGCTTTGTGGATGGACGCCATGCGCGCCGCGGGCGTTTTGAGCGCCGATGTGACGACGGTGGCCTATTCGTACGTTGGTCCCGCTTTGACGCACTCGATCTACCGTGATGGAACCATCGGCCTGGCGAAGAATCATCTGGAGCAAACGGCGCGTGATTTGACGGCGCGAGGAATTCGTGCCTATGTCTCGGTCAACAAGGCCGTGGTCACGCAATCGAGTTCCGCTATTCCCGTGGTCCCCTTGTATATCTCCCTCGTGTTTCGCGTGATGAAGGAAAAGGGGCTCCACGAGGGCTGCATAGAGCAGATGGTGCGGTTGCTTGGCGACCGCCTGTACGCACCGGATGGCACGCCCGTGGACGCGCGCGGGTTGATTCGATTGGATGAACACGAGATGCGTCCCGACGTCCAGGCAGCCGTTGCTGACTTGTGGCGGCAGGGCAATACCGACAATTTGGCCGAGCTCGCGGACATCGAGGGTTACCGGGGGGATTTCTTGCGGCTCTTCGGCTTTGCCGCGCAGGGTGTGGAGTACGATCAGGACGTGGAGCCACAGGTGGGCCTGCCTTCGGCTGATGTCTGCCGGGATTGACGCGTCGGGTCGCGATGTGGTACATTTCCTTCAACTTCATATCGGATAAACTCTTATCCAGAGCGGCGGAGGGACTGGCCCTTTGAAGCCCGGCAACCATCATCGACACAGGTCGACGATAGGTGCTAAATCCAGCAAAGGTATGCGGGAAACCGAACCTTTGAAAGATGAGAGGGATAGTGGCTCGCTTACGGCTTGTGTGCCCCCCTCTCAGATGAGGGGGGTTGATTTTTTGTTATCTCAGCGTCGTGAGACCAGGACGGAGCCTGATGGCATCTGCGAATTGCCGGGGATCTCGCTTGAGCTCGGCGGTGAGATCAGCCCCCTCCATGTGGCCTATGAATCGTATGGCAGCCTCAACGCTGTCGGCGACAATGCCATTCTCATTTGTCATGCGTTGACCGGCAACGCTCGGGCGGCTGACGGTCCGGCGGGCGAGGGCTGGTGGGGACCGCTGATCGGGCCCGGCCGTGCCTTTGACACGGATCACTTCTACGTCGTCTGCAGCAACGTGCTCGGTGGTTGCGGGGGCACCACGGGCCCCCACTCCTTGGTGCCCAATTCAAACAATCGCTATGGATCCCAGTTTCCCACGGTAACCATTCGCGACATGGTGCACGTTCAAAAGGCGCTGCTTGATCGTCTGGGAGTAGGGCATCTCTATGCCGTTGTCGGTGGCTCCATGGGGGGCATGCAGGCGCTTGAATGGGCGCTTGTCTACCCGGATTTTTGCGAACGGGTCGGCGTGGTGGCGGCCGACGCGTCGTTCTCGACGATGGGCATTGCCTACAACCAGGTGATGCGCGAGGCGATCGTCAGCGACCCCGCGTGGCGTGACGGCGCGTACTGGCGTGATGGCACCTCGCCTGCGGCGGGGCTGCGTGTGGCGCGGATGCTCGGTATGATCACGTATCGCACGGCGCAACTGTTTGCTGAACGTTTCGGGCGCGACGTGGGTTCGGGGGGGGCGCTGGACTGGCAGATCGGTCGCTATCTTCGGTATCAAGGTGACAAGCTGGTCGCGCGCTTTGACGCCAACACCTACCTGACTCTGATGACGGCGATGGACCTTCATGATATCGGGCGGGATCGCGGAGGCATGGACGAGGCGTGGCAAAGGGTCAAGGCGCAGGTGTGGATGGTCGGCATTGAGGACGATCTGCTGTATCCGCCGTCTTCGCTACAAGCTTCACTGGACCGGGCGCGGGCGGGCGGTGTAGAGGCACATTACGTCCACATTGACAGCCGCTTCGGGCACGATGCGTTTCTCTTGGAGTGGGATCAGATGGACGCCTGGATCCGGCGGTTTCTCCAGGCCAGCGCACCGGTGCGGCGACTGGCTGATGAGTATTTGCGGCAGGAAGACGAGGGATGAGTGTGGGGATCGACAAGGTCATGGGCATCGGACTACTGGGTCTTGGCGTGGTGGGTTGCGGTGTCGTCAAGTCGCTGCAAACGCAACAAGATACGATCGAGGCCCGCACCGGCGTTCGCGTTCAAGTTCGGCGCGTGTTGGTGCGGGATCCTGGCAAATCGCGCAGTGTCGACATCGAACGGAGTCGGCTGACCACTGATGCGAGCGAGATTCTCTCCGATAGTGGGATCGGTGTCGTCATCGAAGTCATCGGCGGCGTTGAGCCTGCGCGCGCGTTGGTCAGTTTGGCTCTATCCGCTGGCAAGCACGTGATCACCGCCAACAAAGAGTTGCTCGCCAAGCATGGCGAAGAACTGATCGGCTTAGCTAACTGCCATGGGGTGCGATTGCTGTTCGAGGCCAGCGTGGGCGGCGGCATACCCATCGTGCGGATGGTGGAAACGTATTTGACTGCCAATCGGATCGTGGCCATACGCGGAATCCTGAACGGCACGTGCAATTACATCTTGACGCAGATGGAGGAGCGCGGGCAAGCGTTTGCCGAGGCGCTGGTCGATGCGCAAGCGCTCGGGTATGCGGAGGCGGATCCGGAAAGTGATGTGGAAGGCTACGATGCCGCTTACAAATTGTGCATTCTGGCCAATCTGGCGTTTCCGGTCCACTCGTCGATGAGCGTGGTGCGACGCACGGGGATCGTCGCCGTGGAGCCGATCGATCTGCGGATGTCGCAGCTCTTTGGCACCTCACTCAAGCTCATCGGCCAAGCCAGTTACCGCGCGGGTAGTGTCTCGCTCGAGGTGGTCCCCCGATTTTTGGCGGCCAGTGACGCGTTGTCGTCGGTACAAGGCGTGTTCAATGCGGTAACGATTTCGGCCGACGTGGTCGGCGACTTGACGTTCATCGGCCGCGGGGCGGGGGAGCTGCCGACAGCCAGTGCGGTGATTGAGGACCTCGTAGAAGTCCTGCGCCATCCGGGAACGTCGAGCCAGGCGTGGATGGAGAGAGTCAGGGAAGGAGCCAGTTCTGAAGCGACGTCGGAGATGGACGTGGCCCCCGAGCCCGGTCGGGCTTTTTACCTTCGATTTGCGCTTGACGACAACGGTCGCGGTGGGCAGCGAGATGAAGGGGGCGGCGCTGAAGGGGTGGCCAGGCGGTTGGCAGAGGGTCTCGAGTCGGCGGGTGGTCGTGTGTGGTTCGGCTCTGGTAGTGATGAAGATGATGATGCCGGTGCGATGATCCTTGTGGTGGAGGGGCCGCAGACTCTGCTGGAGAGGGCGGTGCCCCTGGCCGCTTCCCATGGTGTGAGATTGGCGTTTAGCGCGCCGTTTGAAGGAGTTCTTGAGAGGTTGGTGCCACTTTCTGATCCAGCGTTTGTCAACTCGTCTGAGGATGCTGTCGTGTAATCTGTATCGCCCGCTTTCCTTGACTGTCTCATAGCCAGTCGGTACAATCGTCTGTGGGTATACGGACGATGTTCTGGTATGCCCTCAAGGAAGGAGGCGCGCCAGTGGCATCCACGGCGGTCAATCGCGATTTTCTTTTTCGCAGGCTTCATACGTTATCCGGCGTCATTCCGGTGGGCTTGTTCCTGATCGAGCATTTGTTCACGAATGCTACCGTCACGCTCGGCCCGGGGTTTTATAATGCCGCCGTCAACACGATTCAGCACATCCCGTTTTTGCATGTGGTCGAGTTCGTGTTCATATTTGTGCCACTGACTTATCACGGAGTGTTTGGATTGTATGTCGCGTACACGGCGGGGTACAACAATCGTCAGTTCAGTTGGTTTCGCAACCAGTTGTTTGTCTGGCAGCGAATCACGGGCGTCCTGACCTTCATCTTTATCGTCTATCACCTGTGGACCACCCGCTTCAGTGGCCACGAACCGAATTTCGCGTTCGTACATAATCTCGTTTCAAACAACTTCAATTTTTGGTTCCTCATCATCGGCGTCGTGGCAGCCACGTTCCACTTCTCGAACGGCCTCTGGTCCTTTATGGTGCACTGGGGCATCACCGTGGGGCCGCGAGCGCAGCGCATATCGGCCATCGTGATGCTGACCCTGTTCGTGATTCTCGCGGGCGTTGGGGTGGACTCGGTCTTTACATTTCGCGATACGATTGTCTGAGGGCACACGTTGTGCCGAACGGGAGGTAAGGACAGATGGCGACACAGCGCATCATCATCGTGGGCGGCGGACTGGCCGGACTGATGGCCACCATCAAGGTGGCCGAATCGGGCACCCCGGTCGACCTGTTCTCCTTGGTGCCGGTCAAGCGATCGCACTCCGTGTGCGCGCAAGGCGGCATCAACGGTGCGGTGAACACAAAAGGCGAGGGCGACTCGCCGTGGATTCATTTTGACGACTCGATCTATGGCGGCGACTTTCTGGCCAATCAGCCGCCTGTTCTGGGCATGTGCGAGGCGGCTCCGGGCATCATTCACTTGATGGACCGGATGGGCGTGATGTTCAACCGGACACCGGAGGGGCTGCTCGATTTTCGCCGGTTTGGCGGCACCAAGCATCACCGGACGGCCTTTGCGGGGGCGACGACGGGCCAGCAACTGCTGTACGCGCTCGATGAGCAGGTGAGGCGCTATGAGGCCGCGGGCCTGGTGCAAAAGTATGAAGGTTGGGAGTTTATTCGCGCCGTCATCGATGACGAGCGCATTTGTCGGGGGATCGTCGCGCAAGACCTGCGGTCGATGGAGATCAAGGCGTTCGCGGGAGATGCGGTGATTCTCGCCACTGGCGGACCCGGAATCGTGTTTGGCAAGAGCACAAACTCGGTCATCAACACGGGGACGGCGGCATCGGCCGTTTACCAGCAAGGCGTGACCTACTCCAATGGGGAGTTTATCCAGATTCACCCGACGGCGATTCCGGGTGACGACAAACTGCGTCTCATGTCAGAGTCGGCGCGCGGTGAGGGCGGTCGCGTGTGGACGTACAAGGACGGAAAACCGTGGTATTTTTTAGAAGAGAAGTACCCGGACTACGGCAATCTGGTGCCGCGCGATATCGCCACGCGGGAGATCTTCAATGTCTGCGTCGATCAGAAGCTGGGGATCGACGGAGAGAACATGGTGTATTTGGACGTGTCGCACATCCCGGCCTCAGTGCTGAATGTCAAGCTCGGTGGTATTCTTGAGATCTACGAGAAGTTCGTGGGCGAGGACCCGCGCAAGGTGCCGATGCGCATCTTTCCGGCCGTGCACTACTCGATGGGCGGTCTCTGGGTAGACTACGATCAGATGACCAACATCAAGGGACTGTTTGCCTGCGGCGAGTGCGACTATCAGTATCATGGGGCCAATCGGCTGGGGGCCAATTCGCTCTTGTCGTCGATCTACGGCGGGATGATCACGGGACCGTCGGCGCTTCGTTACGCCGCTGGCCAGGCGAAAGGGGCGGACGCGACGCCAAAGAGCCTGCTCGAGGAGTTCGCGGTGCAAGAGCAAGGTCGCTACGAAGGGCTGCTCCGCAAGGAAGGCACGGAGAACCCTTATATCATCGGCCGGGAACTGGGACAGTGGATGACGGATAACGTGACAGTGGTGCGCTACAATGATAGACTTAAAAAGACCGATGAAAAGCTGCAGGAGCTCATGGAACGATATACGCGCATCGGCATGGCGGATACCTCGAAGTGGCAAAATCAGATGGCGCCCTATACCCGACAACTGTGGAACATGCTCGAGTTGGCACGCGTGATGACGATCGGAGCGCTCATGCGCGATGAAAGCCGGGGGGCGCACTACAAGCCGGACTTCCCTGAGCGGGACGACGAAAACTTCCTGAAGACGACGATGGCCGATTGGACGCCCGAGGGGCCGGCGATCACGTATCAGGAAGTGGACGTGTCGCTGATTCGTCCGCGCGTGCGCAAGTACTGACGGATAGGGTGGCAGGAGGCGACTGACGATGGCAGTGCGGGAGCAGGAACTCGGAACAAGGCAGCGTATGGTGCGCCTGATCGTGGAGCGTCAGGAAGACGCGCAGAGCCCCGTGTATACAGAAGAGTTCGAGGTGCCTTGGCGCCCCGGGATGAACGTCATCGCGGCGCTGATGGAGATTCAACGAAACCCGGTGAACAGCAAGGGGCAACCGGTTCGTCCAGTCACTTGGGAGATGAACTGTCTCGAGGAAGTGTGCGGGGCGTGCATGATGGTGATCAACGGAAAACCTCGCCAAGCCTGTTCCGCGTTGGTGGATCAGTTGACGCAGCCGATTCACCTCCATCCTGCGCGGACCTTCCCGGTCGTGCGAGATCTGGTTGTCAACCGCACGCGAATGTTTGATGCGTTGAAGCGCGTGAAGGCCTGGGTGCCGATCGATGGCACGTATGACCTGGGGCCCGGGCCGAAGATGGCCGAAGCGGAGCGGCAGTGGGCGTATGAGCTGTCCAAGTGCTTCACCTGCGGCGCTTGCGTGGAGGCGTGTCCGAACGTGAACGAGAAGACGTCATTTATCGGGCCGTTTGCGATTTCGCAGGCACGGCTTTTCAACACCCATCCGACCGGAGCCATGCACAAGGAAGAGCGCTTCGAGGCGTTGCTTGGCGAAGGCGGCATCCACGAGTGCGGAAACTCGCAAAACTGTGTTCAAGTGTGTCCCAAGGGCATTCCTCTGACCACTTCGATCGCGGCGATGAACAAGGACGTCAATCGTTACGCTTTTTCCAGCTGGCTACGGAGCTAGCGGGTGTGGGTTAGGAAGGGGATCGTGGTGAACGGTCCCTTTGATCAGCGAGACAGGGCTCTGTGAGCGGCGCATGCCGATATTGCAGGGCCCTCGTCATGAAGGAGGAAGCGACGATGCAGTATCGACGATTGGGTAGGACAGGCCTGCGGGTCAGCGAGATCAGTCTTGGGAGTTGGCTCACCTACGGCAACGCCATTGAAGCGGAGGTCGCGGAGCGCACGATTGATCAGGCCTACGAATTGGGGATCAACTTCTTTGACACGGCAAACGTCTATGCACTGGGGGCTGCGGAAGAGATTGTCGGCCGGGCACTTGGCAAGTATCCGCGGGAGTCGTATGTGTTGGCCACCAAGGTCTTTGGTAAGATGGGTGAGGGGCCGAACGATCGGGGACTGTCGCGCAAGCACATCATGGAGCAGGCGCACGCGAGTCTCAAGCGTCTGGGCCTTGATTACGTGGACATCTACTATTGCCACCGCTATGATGCTGAGACTCCGCTGGACGAGACGCTGCGTGCGCTGGATGATCTGGTCCGCCAAGGCAAGGTGCTCTATATCGGCGTGAGTGAGTGGACGGCTGTGCAGATCGCTGATGCACTGAGCTTGGCCGACAAGTTTCTCTTGGATCGCATCGTGGTCAACCAGCCGATCTACAACATGTTAAACCGCTATGTGGAGAAGGAGATCATCCCGCTGGGGCTCGAGCGTGGATTCAGCCAGGTCGTCTTTTCACCGCTGGCCCAAGGACTGCTCACAGGCAAATACCGCAAGGGTCAACCCATCCCCTCCGACAGCCGCGCCTCGGACGAGCGCGTGAAGGGCTCGCTGTCACGCCTCCTGCGAGACGAGTTTCTTGAGACAGCGGGGCAGCTCGACGAATTGGCCAAGGAGACCGGCATGCCCCTCTCGCAAATGGCGCTGGCGTGGATTCTGCGCCAACAGAACGTGGCGAGTGCGTTAATCGGAGCCAGTCGACCTGAGCAAGTCGTCGAAAACGCCGCCGCCTCCGGCGTCGTCTTGCCAGAGGCGGTGCTCGACCGCATCGAGCAGATTGTCGGCGCCTAAGTAAAGTAGGCGTTACGGAAGCAACAGGATCTTGCCAACGCTGTGGCGGCTCTCCAGGAGTCGGTGGGCATCGGCGATCTCCGAGAGTGCGAAGGTAGCGCCGATATGCATGCGGAGCTGCCCATCTGCAAGTAGACGCAAAGCGGCGTCGACGGAGGGCCGGAGGGCGTCTGGCCGATAGCGGCGGGTGGTGCCCATGCTATACCCGAGAACGGAACGGCAGCTACCGTGCAGGTCGTACGATGAGACCAGGCCCGGCTCGCCCGAGGCGTTGCCGAACACCACCAGTCGACCGAAGCGAGCGAGGCAACGTAGACCTTGCGCCAGTACCTCGCCGGCCACGGAGTCGAGAATGACATCGACTCCGTGGCCGTTTGTCATGTCCAGGACACAATCTGCGAAAGGCTCAGTTTCGTAGTTAATCACCTCGTCGGCGCCAAACTGCAGGGCAATGGCCCGTTTTTCCTCGCTTCCGACAGTGGCGATCACGCGGCCGGCGCCGGCAAGTTTGGCGAGTTGGAGTGCCGTGGTACCCACTCCCCCGGCGGCTGCGTGGATCAGAACGGTTTCCCCCGGTTGGAGGCGGGCCACTGAGTGGAGCACCTCATAGGATGTCACACCGACTGTCGGAAATGCAGCCGCCGCGTGCGCGTCCACACCGTCCGGTAGAGCATAGGTCAGCGCTGCATCGGCCAAGGCGTACTGGCTGTGGGCACCATGCAGAGGAAAGGCGATCACACGTTGGCCGATCTCGATCGTGGTCACCCCGTCCCCGCGTGCTGTCACGGTGCCCATGACATCGAGTCCCGGTGTGAAAGGCGGTTGGCCCGCGTTGTGGTATTGTCCCTTGCGTGCCTTGACGTCCGCGTAGTTTAGGCTCGTCGCCTGCACCTGAATCAACACGTCGCCATGGCCAGGGTGGGGTATGGGCTGATCGCAGACCTCGAGAACCTCCGGGCCGCCAAAGCGTTCGATCACAACCGATTTCATGACATGACCTCCTGTTGAAGTGTCCTTCTGTTCTCCAGTATAGCGCACGGTGGGCACGCTTTCGTCGCGAGGTCGCAGGAACAGAACTGGGCGGCCGCAAGCCCATTTGCTTGCACACCCATTTTGCGCTGCTCATACAATACGGTAACTGTATCCCGTTCCCTTGTGGCAGCAGGATTTGAGGCAAGGAGGGATAATGCAGGTGTCAGCGGGTAGGGAAATGCGCATGAAATCGCTGCTAACGAACCGCGAGCGAGAGGTTTTTGAACTCCTGGTTCAAGACCGCACCACCAGAGAGATAGCCGAATCGCTCTTTATCAGTGAAAAGACGGTCCGCAACCATATCAGTAAAGATATATAGCCAGTTGTGTGATTGGTTTGACTTGATTTCTGTGGATGTGCTGTCCATGCCGTGCTGATGAAAAGGGACGTGGTATACTGATCTCAAGTCCATCTGGAGAGAGGTGTCTGATGTGAAGTGGGAGGATGTCCGAAGGCAGTATGCAGAGAAGTGGGTAGTCTTTGAAGCACTCTCAGCGCACACTGACCAGGACATTTGTCATATAGACGACTTGGCGGTAATCGAATGTTTCTCGAACAGTCGTGATGCGATGGGGCGACAGCATGAGCTGCACAAGAGGAATCCCGGTCGCGAGTACTATTTTTTCCACACTTCGAGGGAGACACTTGACGTGATCGAACGACCTTGGGTCGGAATTCGGGGGACGCGATGAATTTGCGAATTGTCGATGGTCTTCCGTTTTTTTCTATGATCATTACCTTTCGGGGACGTTCGATGCACTTGGATCACGTACTGCTCGATACAGGCTCAGCCGGGACTATTTTGCGTGCAGATCGCGTGTCTGAGATCGGCATGGAACCGGAACCACATGATGTGACACATGTCATACGGGGGATTGGCGGAACGGAATTTGTGTATGTCAAGACTCTCGACGCCGTTCATTTGGGCGAATGTGCCATCCGTTCGTTTCCCGTGGAAATTGGCCAAATGGACTACGGATACGAAATGGATGGCATCATTGGGTTTAATCTCATTCATGCAGCAGGCATGGTCATTGATGCAAGGAACTTGGAGGTTCGATTGTAACCTAAATTCCGCGCTAACTCGGTGACCAAGCCCAATAAACCCGAATATTCCCGTCATCATCGATCTCGATTTTATCCAAAACACTTTGAAGCGCCATTCTCTGTGCAATGTCATCATGAAGGGTCATGTTCTGAAAGATGCTTAATGCAGATTCGATTTGTGAAAGTCGGGTTTTCAATTCTTCCTGATTCTGTTCCTCTTGTTGTAATCTCGCAAGTTCACTTCGTAAATTCTCTGCTTTAATGCTCAGTGAGCGTTGCCCGTCCTCAATGATGTGGGCAGGGAACAACCCGGTTCGAAATGCTTCAAGGTTGCGCTTTTGTTCTTCGTCGTTTGCCTGCAGTTCTGCAGAGATCGCATCTACGCGCGATTGGACGGTGTAGTGCCCTTGCAGGGATGATATGGCTAATGTGTTCGCAATCTCTTTCATGCTTTCATCGGATTTTGCTAATTCCTTTAACGGCTCTAGGATCGCTTCAAGCAAATCGCCGTACTTCGTGATGGAGTGGTTTTCACAGGCTGATTTGCTTATACGCCTGGTTTTCGAACAGACAACGTATTTATAGACCTTACCGGATTTCCGTTTGTTGCTACCGGTAACGATCATCCTTCCTCCGCACGTAGCGCAGTTCATGAGTCCAGCTAAAAGATTTGTGTTACGCTTAATTCCTTTATTTCGAGTCTTCAGGGCAAAGAGATCTTGAGTTCGCTCAAAGACTGATTCCTCAATAAGTGGTTCATGCGCGTGGGGGATGACAACCCAATCATCTTCGTCCCGAAGCTGGAGTCGTTTTACATTGGAATCAGTTCTGCGCGAATACTCTAAGTCTTGCACGATTGTACGCTTGTGAGCGACGATGGTTCCGACGTACACTTCATTGTGCAGAATGACGTTGATCGTGGATGCCTGCCATAGCGTGTCCCGTTTGCAACGCATGCTGGACGTCGTGGGAATACCTCGGGCATTTAGAGTTTCGGCTATCGTCTTGGAACCCATGCCAGACAAATACATACTGAAAATGTCCCGTACGACCGGCGCAGACTTCGGGTCAGGAATGAGTTTCTTCTCAACGGTCTTTAGATAGCCAAAGGGGGTCACATTGCCAATATGTCGTCCACGTTTTGCTGATTGACGAAGTCCCCGTCGAATGGCTTTAGACATCTCTTGGCTCTTGTGAGCTGCCATCATGGCGTGAACAGTAAAGACCATCTCTTCATTTCGACCTTCAATGGCCGAATCGTATCCCTCTTCAATGCTGATAATTCGAATGCCATATGTTTTTTCAAGTCTCTTTTTCATTGAAAAGGCGTCACTCATGTCCCGGCTGAATCTAGAAATGGCAGTGAACAGAATGGCGTCAAATTTGCCCGCTCGGGCATCCGCCAACATTCGTTGCACTTCAGGTCTATTCATCATTTCCGTTCCTGAGATGCCCGCATCATTGTATGTCAACGCATCTGACGTTTCGAGATTTGCGTTTTCGGCGTACTCCAGACATGTGGCGATTTGATTGGCTGGAGAGTCCTTTTGAGCATCAGTATCTGTGGATACTCGAACATAGATAGCTGCACGATTCATTTTTATCACCCAAGTCATATGGTATCATACTAATCGCGATCACGGAAGGTAAAACACGATTCAAAAATATAGCCGAGCGATCCCGTTCCGGGTACGCTCGGCTAGCCAAATCTCATCGTCACCATATTCCGAGTTTTCTTTTGAGAGACTCAGATGCAATGGCATAAACCTTTTGCATGACTTCCTCAATGGTTGGTCCTGCACTTCGACAACTAAAGGTGATCGTTTTGCCGTTGGGGAGGGCCATTTTATCTACCTCTATATACTCGACTTCTTTCTTATCAGGATAATTATTCAAGGCTCCCTCACTCCCATCATGTTCAATGTATGCGATGAGCGCTTGGTCACTTGAATTGTCCAGGGAAATGGACAACAAAAAACACGATTGTCCTATCCACGTATAGTGGCATATGGTTCAGCACCTGTTGGTAGACCTACACCACCAAGTTGCCCAGATGCTCCATCCGAATGTGTCGGACAGTACCCCCGAGCGTCAGCTTCTGTGTCTGACTCCACTCTCGGTGCTTACACTCCAGGTAGGTGTAGGTCAGGTACTGGATGGACCCGTAGCGCTCGATCGACTTGTAGGACCACATTGGATACTGGTCAAGGTCGAGAAGATCCTTCAAGTAGCGATACCCCGTCTTAATCTGTCAGCGTATGGCGTACAGTTTCAGGATAGTCACGAGATCCAGGCTGCTGTCCGTACTGAGCAAGCAAAACGGAGCCACTGCTTGATCGAATGTCTTGTCCCAACAAAGCAAGACCCTCATGTTTTCCATGTCTCTGAGCGCACCCTCCTCGACAATATGCGACGGCGAGATTTTTGCAAGAGACAAGTAGCCTATTAAATCAAGAACATATCTGGATCGAATTGGGTTATGTACCAAAATAATTAATGTAAATTAATCTTGAGCTATGTACATCTATCGCACAACTGACCACATCTCTAATGTAATGAAGAAGTTGAACGTCAAGGGCCGGTCGCAGGCGGTAGTGGAGCTGGTCAGGTTGGGCGAGATTCAGATCTAGGGCGCGGCCCCGGTGCGGATGCATCGGGGATTTATTTTTGTGGTGGGTGGCGCTGCAACGTCGAAGGCCAAGCGCGTCAAATAGGACGAAGCTGTTTCTTGCTTGACAAAATACACCCTTTTCCTCATGTGGATTGATCGCTGACCTTGCATTTTGCGTGCGACAGGTGTGTTGCTCAGAGGACGACAGCTGTCGAGCGGGCGCTTGACATGGAGCCTCTACGAGCATGGGTTCTTCAAAATCCGGGTGCCTTCTCGCCGATCCATTGCGATGCTGGGTGCCTTTACCCGGAACCCTCTACTTCAGTATCAGTGACAACGTGCATACACGCGTGTCCCAATGCCGTTGGCCGATAACCGTTACGCTGAGTCTGCGGATCAGCAGCACGTTCATGGCGTTCGGCCCCGATGTGTGGTGCACTGACCTCGGCATCCATCAAGGCCTGCACCAACGTTCGCGTGGCTTCTCGAAGAAAATCGACGTCTTCATCCATCCCGCACTTTTGCAAAAGCCCTAACAGGGCCATACTGTCTACAGTAGCCATCAGGAACCATCTCTCCTCACTTGTGTAGGTCGCACATTAGAGGGATTTCCTGGTGGCTACTTCTTTAAACCAACTGCTCTACATGGCTTTCTGTGATCACCTGAGTGGAGATCACGAACATGATGAGTAACCTAGCTGATCGTAGCATTATGTCTACTATTATACATTTGGCTAAGGCAATGAATCTGCATATCGTGGCCGAGGGCGTGGAAAACGAGGAACAACTCGATTTTCGTCGTAAAGCCTCCTGCGATATCATCCAGGGGTATTACTTTAGTCGGCCCATTGCTCCGGAAAAATTTATGATGCTGCTTGGATCGCCCTAAAAGCTCATATTCGAGGAGTCCAACAAAGCAGCGGCAATAGCCTCAAGGCAGTAGCACACCTCTCCATAAGGAGAAATGCCGATCTTCTCTCGCTCACGGACTGAGTTGCACAGGATTGATCTCGTAATCCGAGGCGATCTCCGCCATGGTTTTCCGCTAGCGGAGGAGCTCTCTGGTGACTTGCGCTGTGGATTCGGGTGTCTAGACTGATAGTCTCGGTCGTACCAGGGAAGGGACATGGTCGATTAGCAACTAGACGATCTGGCGATCTCGTGCTACGAGATCGGTTCAGTTCCAAGACGCCCCGTTTCACAACCGACCCAATCGTAGAGTTTGAGACCCAGCTGCAAAGGCAGCGTCGCCGCGACGTTCCGGGGATCGACCCTAACAAGGGACTCAATCTTCTCCAGACGATACGTGATGGTATTGGCATGCGTGTAAAGCTTTCGCGCTGTATCCTTTACGTTTGCATTGGAGGCGAAAAACTGCCGAAGAGTGGGCACGAGAGGCATGCGATTCGAAGCGTCGTAACGCAGCAGCGGGCCGAGCCATTCTGTCACCCATGCCATGGCCAAGGTGGGTGTAAAACTTTCCGTGAGCGCGCGATAGATTCCGATGTCGTCGTAGCAGACAAATGCCGAATCAGATTGTATCGTGTGCAGGACTGACTGAACTCGCTTTGCCTCCAAGTAGCTGGACCAAACGCTCGTGACTGACGATGTGCAGCGGCCCGAGGCATAGACGAGACGAACTGACGACGGAATACGTCTCAGCAAGTGGCGCTAATCCACAATTGGTGGCTCGTGACAGAATGTCAGAGACGGTCATGGCTTCGCTGGTCAACCATTCCCGCAAAAACTCGTTCTGGGGCGTCTGGAGGAGTCTGTCCTTGGCCAGGACGTCATCCAGTTCAGTCCTAGTTACGGTCCAACGTGCTCCAAAGTCATGAGGTCCAGCACGCTCAAAGAATGAGAGCCTTCAAATGCTACCAAATGTATCGGCGAACCGTCAAACTCTCCTGCGCGGACCGCGTAAGCTCGCCAACCTTTTCCTGGAGAACGAACGATGAACGGCTCGCCTTCGGTCAGCCCGGTAGTCTGTAGAGCCTGAACCAACTCCCACAACTGGTTACCCGGCAGGCGCAGCAACGTGGTGGAAGCTGACCACGTGCTCCCGTGCAAAAGAGCGAGCGAGCACGGGACGGTGCCTTCCACGACGTCTAACAGGGCCGACGTATCAGTCTGCATCAACAGGTATCGGATCAACACTTGGATGCGGTTTTGGAGTTCCTTGACGCCTTCTGTTTCCGTGCCGATGATACGCTCCATCAGCACGCGCACGACGTCAGAGAAGGCCGTGTCGGGAGGCAGCTCGATGAGGGGGAAATCCGCTCGGGAGGCTGCCTCCAGAGCGCACTCGGGAACTGTTTCGATGAACCTGCGCGTCTTGATGCCCAAACCTGCGACCCCGCGTTGCGCCAACTCCGGAATCAATTCGCGAAGCACATCTGGCTGATCGCGAAAGGGATAACCAGTGGTCAACAAGAGTTCGCCCGCCCGCACCCAGGGCAACACATCGGGAACCTCCATTGCGTTAACCCGTGAGACCCTGCGCGACAGTCCTCTTTCTCCTGCAAGAACAATCGCCTTGGATAACACGACCGTCGAGAGCAGTTGTTGCAGTTCAATGCCTGTCGAGTCTGTCATAAGATAGTGGACCCAAGAAACTGGACACGAGGTGAAAGGCGATGTAAGACTAAGAGTATGAAAAAAAACTACACACCCGAGTTTAAAGCGCAGGTCGTCAGAGAGATCCTCCGTGAGCAGAAAACCATGTCGGAGATCGCCTCAGAGTGCGGGATCCATCCTGTACAACTCAGCCAGTGGAAGAAGGCCGCCCTAGACAACCTGGCCGCCGTTTTCGTAGACGAGCGTAAGGTAGCCAAGCAACAGCGCCTGCAGGAGCAGGAAATGGATCGGTTGTACGCACGGGTCGGTAAGCTATCCACTCAACTCGAGTGGATTAAAAAGAAATCTGGCATCGACCCGGAGTGAGCATGAACGGCGCGCGATGCTCGATTGGGCCAACGAGAAGGTCTCAGTCAAGGCACAAGCCGACATCTTGAGCCTCAACCGAAGCTCGCTGTACTACAAGCCCGTCGAGCCCGCCGCCGAGGAGGTGAACTTGCGTCACGCGATTGACGAGATCTATACCCGTCACCCCGTGTACGGATCGCGGCGCATCACGGTGGAGCTACGCCGCCAGGGCTTGTGCATCAACCGCAAGCGGGTGCAACGGTGCATGCGAGAGATGGGGATCGAAGGAATCTGTCCGGGCCCGAACTTGAGTAAACGGAACATGGAGCATCGCGTCTATCCCTACTTGCTCCGCCATGTGACGCCCGATCGGCCGAACCACGTGTGGGGTATTGATATCACGTATATTCGCCTTAAAAGGGGATGGATGTACC
>Ga0080006_1196787_pt1 | contig 16047 bp, 14 predicted proteins | sample RS3BMetagenome_FD_69209 | JGI IMG/M metagenome (GOLD analysis project Ga0080006, IMG submission 69209) | Ferric oxide microbial mat and aquatic microbial communities from Rainbow Spring, Yellowstone National Park, USA - RS3B (SPADES... ... | reverse complement strand
AGTCTCTGGCCCGGTGACACCTCGTACCGGGTCAACGCTCGGACCGAATGCGATTCGCCCGCCGCAACGACCCGAGCGCGGCCCAGAGCGTCAGGGCGGGCCAGATGATCTTCCCAGGTTCCGGAGGTTTCGAGCCTCGAGGAATCTCGCCCGACCTCGACGATCGCCCAGTATTCCTTGCGAGTGGTCCGCCTGGCGAACTGCTCGGCCCATCGACGGGCCGCCTTGGGCGTCTTGGCCCAGAGAACCACACCCGAGACCGGTCGATCGAGTCGGTGCACCGTCCCGAGATAAACCGAAGCGGGGTCGTCGGGTCGAAGGTAGCAACGGACCATGGATTCGAGAGTGGGCTCGCCCTCAGTCATTCCCTGAGTGAGCAAGCCCGATGGCTTGACAACCGCCAGGCCGTGCGGGTCTTCCCAGAGCACGGCCAGCGGTTCGATCGTTCCATCCATTCGCTTTAATTCGGGCTGGGGGCCTGGTTCGGGGTCCCCATTGCGCCCGGAGTCTCCAGCGGCGGCAGGACCGTCTGGCTGGGCATGGGTAGTACCGAGGGCTCAGGCAATCTCGCCGGTTCCGGCCCGGGGAGGGCGCTTGGAGCCGGCAAGGATGTTGCGGGAGGTGCTTCGGCTGACGGGAGAGCGTCGGGCGGGGTGCCGAGCCGGCCGCCCGAGGCCGGGGTTGTCGCCGCGTCGCTGGTTCCGGCGGTGCCGGGGGCTCCGTAAGCACCGGGCGGGGCACCGAAGCTCGCTCCTTCGGGCCGAGCGACACTCGAGCTGATCCCGGCGGCCATGTTCGAGCCACCCAGGTTGTTCGGCATGGCCATCGGACCGGCCGCGGCGCTGGTCGGGTGCCCTTCCGAGCTGAACTCGATCGCCTTTTGCTGCTTGCCGTCCTTGGCAAACGGCCGGCCGGGTGGGACTTCAGTGCGGGTTGCCCGGCATCCCGAGGACACCAGGAGCAGGCCAAGTCCACAGGCGACGATTGGTCGAGTGAGCCGATCCATCGGCGAGATCCTCCAGTGCCATGGGCTCAACCCGATCGTCGAGCGGTCGGGTCGGCCTCCAATTCAGGATTCGGTCCTCGGCGCGGGAGAAAGATTCAAGCGATGGCAGACCGGACAGGCCAGGATCATAGCGAAATCGGCGAGATCGTCAATCTCTCTGGCAGCCCCGGAAGGACCAGCCCTGGAGGACGACCACCAGGAGCGACGCGGGTGTCTGGAAAAGACGAACCCAATGATCGGCTCATCTCGCGGCCTGGACGGATCGATATTCCGAGTCTCGACCAGATCGCGAATCAGGCCAGTCTATTTATGTTCCTTAAAAAATCAGGGGCGCAAACCGTCTTTTTTCTCATTTGAGGCGGAAGTCTCTCGCCGACCGGTTGGTGCTCCTCTTCCAACGAACCGCTTGGCCCGACGATAATCGAATCCGGGGGTCGAGACTCCGCGACCGAACCCAGCGAGCCCTCCGGGCTGTCTGTCAGGTTCGGGAGATTGAATTGTCCTTGAAAGTGAGCGAGGCCAGGTCCCATGACCATCGTGCAGCGGATGCGAGCGGCTCTGAAAGATTCGATGAAAGCCAGGGATGCGGCCCGGACCAACTTCCTCCGCTACTGGATCGCCCAGTTGACCCTGGGGACCGGCGAGGAGATGGCCGACGCCGACTCGATCAAGAAGATGCGAGGCGTGGTCAAGGAGGCCAAGTCGGGCCAGACCACATGGAGTCCCGAGGAGATCGCTTTGATCGGCGAGTGGGTCCCCGCGTCGCTCGGCCCTGACCAGATCAAGGAGGCTCTCGCGGGAGTGGTTGATCAGATCAAGACCGCTCCCAAGGACGGCATGGCGATGGGCCTGGCGATGAAGGCGCTCGCCGGTCAGCCGGTCGACTCCGATGACGTCAAGGCGGCCGTCGCCGCGATCCGGGCCTGATCGCGTCGGGAAGGGGGCGGGCCTTGCTGACCACCAAGATCGAGATCGTTCGCGACTGGCTGCCGAGGTACACCGGGCGACCCCTGGAGTCGTTTGGCGAGTACATCCTCCTGAGCAACTTCGGGCTCTACGTCGAACTCTTCGCGAGCAAGTTCGGCGTGGAGATCCTCGGCCGCGACCGACCCATGCAGACGGCGACGGCCGGCGATATCACCATCGTCAACTTCGGCATGGGAAGCGCCATGGCCGCGACGGTGATGGACCTGCTCTCGGCGATCGAGCCCAAGGCCGTCCTCTTTCTGGGCAAGTGCGGCGGATTCAAGAAGACCAAGGTCGGAGACTACATCCTGCCCATCGCCGCCATCCGAGGCGATGGGACCAGCAACGACTACCTGCCGCCCGAGGTTCCCGCCTTGCCCTCGTTCCGGCTTCAGAGGGCGGTCTCGGCGGCGATCGTCAAGCACAGTCTCGACTACTGGACCGGCACCGTCTACACGACCAACCGCCGGGTCTGGGAGCACGACCAGACCTTCCGCGACTATCTGACCAGGATCCGGGCGCTCGGGATCGACATGGAAACGGCGACGATCTTCATCGTCGGCTTCTTCAACCACATCCCCAAAGGCGCCCTCTTGCTCGTCTCCGACAACCCGATGAACCCCGAAGGCGTCAAGACCTCGAAGAGTGATCGGGCCGTCAACGAGAACTTCGTCCGCACGCACCTGGAGGTCGGAATCGACTCGCTGGTCGAGCTCCGCGACTCGGGAGAGTCGGTCAAGCATCTCCGATTTGAATAGAACCGAGGAAGGGACTCCCGATGAGCACCAAGCCCACCCGCGAGCAAGTCCGAGCCGCCGACCTCCTGGCCCGGTCGCTTCTCCAGATCAGCGAGGCCGCCCGCCTCGACGGTCGGAGCCCGCTCGATCCGGCGGGATTCGCCGATCTGGCCGGGCGAATCGCCCGGGTCTCAACCGGGTTCGACCTCGATGCGATCCTGGCCATCGCCCTGGAATCTCGAGGTCAATCGCTGAAGCTCCGGTCGGGCACGGCCGAGTTGCTGACTCTGATCGAAGGGGACACCCCGCCCCTGGCGTCCTTGTTGCTGGATGACGAGGATTTCAAGACGAAGGTGGCGAGGGCCGAAGAATCGCTCGGTGATCCATGAACAAGCCAACCGGATGGAAAAGATAGGAATCGCCGATGAAGGTGACCGTCGAGATCTGCGCCGAAGGCTTGACCTCAGCACTGGCGGCCGGGCAGGGGGGGGCGGATCGGGTCGAGCTTTGCGAGAACCTGGCGGTCGGCGGAGTTACTCCGGGCCCGGGAGCGATCGCGGTCGCCTCGGAGCGGCTGGCCATCCCGGTCCATGTCCTGATCCGACCCCGAGGCGGCGATTTCGCTTATTCGGACTCTGAATTTCAGGCCATGATGCGGGATATCCCGATCGCCAGGAGTCTCGGAGCCTCGGGCGTGGTCCTCGGCTGCTTGAACCGAGAAAAACAAGTCGACCGGGAACGATTGGCCCGGCTGATCGACGTTGCTCGGCCGCTGAGCGTCACCTTTCACAAGGCCTTTGACGCCACTCCTGACCCGTTCGAGGCGCTCGGAGCTCTGATCGAACTGGGGGTTGACCGGGTCTTGACCTCGGGGCACGCCTCGACGGCGATGGAGGGGCTGGCCACGCTCGCGAAGTTGACACGACTTGGAGCGGCGCGGATCGCGGTCATGGCCGGCGGCTCGATCCGCCTGGATCAGGTCCGGACGATCATCGGGGCGGGCGTCCGGGAGATTCACCTGGGCTCGGCAGTGGCTTCGGAAAAAGTCGTGAATGCCGGACTGGTCCGGCGGACTGTGGAGGAGGCTTCGATGAATCAGGTCTATCACATCACCAGTCGGGTCGCGTGGGAGATGGCTCAGGAACACGGAGCCTATCGACCTCCCTCCCTGGCCAGCGAAGGGTTCATCCACGCCTCGACGCCCAGCCAGCTGGGCGGTACCGCCCACCGGTTTTTTCGAGGCCGAGACGACCTGATCTTGCTCCGGATCGACCTCGACCGGGTCATGGCTCCGGTGCAGTGGGCGGACTCACCGCACTCGACCGAGCCGTTTCCGCATCTTCACGGAGAGTTGAACCTCGACGCCGTGACCGCGACCGCGCCCCTCGTTCCTGGCCCAGACGGTGAGTTCACCGAGGCATTTGATGATCTGGACTGGACATTGGCACGTTAGTTGCCATTTTATCCGCTCGTCAAGGTGAGCCGATGACAACAAACCGGTCGCCGGTTGGTGACCTTCTCGGCGAGCCTATACCATAAGACGGGAGCACGATCATGCCCTTGATGCTTGCGGAGATCGCGATGATGCCCGGTGGGATCATCGCCTGGATTATCGTCGGCTTGATCTCGGGGTGGTTGGCGGGGATGGTCATGAAGGGGGGCGGCTACGGGCTGCTCGGTGACCTGGTGGTCGGACTGGTCGGCTCGCTGATCGGCGGGTTTCTGGTGAGCTTCTTCGATACCGGGATCGCGGGTTTCTGGGGAAGCATCTTTGTTGCCTTCCTCGGCGCCTGCGTCTTTATCGCCATCTCGCGAGCCATCAGCGGTCGACGAGTGGCCTGACAGGCTGCTCGACCTCGATGAGATCAAACAAAAAGAGCGAGGCTCCCGGCAGAACGCCGAGAGCTCCGCTCTTCGTTCATTCTCGACGGGATTCAAGACGGGCGATCGAGCGGCACGTCATGATATTCGAGCGCCCACTCTTTCATGTACCGAACTCGCTCGGGTCGGATCTTGTATACGATCAGCGAGGGGTTGTCGATCGAGCCCAGATAATTCCGGAGCAAGGGGTTGGCGTCCCAGATCTCCTGGAGCAAGGTGCGGTCGGTGAGGACCTCGGCTGTCCCGGTGATCCGGACCTGGTCGTGCTGGTCGTCAAGGTAGCAGAGTTCGACGTGGGGGTTGGCCGCGATCTCCTCAGTCTTGTGATAACGCCGGAGATTGGCCACATACATCTTGAAGCCGTCGGTCCAGCCGGGCGAGACTGGACGGACCCTCGGTCGATCGCCATCGATCGAGGCCAGATGAGGAAAACGGTCAGCCTTGACCACCCCGACAGCGAGGTCGAACACGGCTTCGGGAGCCACGGGTTCGGGAATGGGCTTGCTCACGATCTCGGGTCCCTTCGGAAAGAGGCGAGTGGTGGCGGATTTCCGATCCTCCGTTTTACTCGCCTCGATCCCAGATGGGCTACCCCCTGGCCGATTCTCCGGGCCTGGGAAGCGTTTCGGGTCGCCAGACCAGGGCGCGAAGGAGCAGTCTGGCAAGCCGGAGCCTTGCCTCATCGTCGCCAGGATGCGCCTCGATCATCTCGATCAGCGTCCGGTTCCGCCCGGATCGCTCGGTCAAGGCGGGCGAAATCCGGAGCAATCGCGATCGGACCACTTGAACCGAACGGAGCATGTCACCCAGACGATCGGCCAGGAAAACAAAGCGGGAAGTGTCGTAAGAGAGGGAGTGTTGTTCGGACACGGCTTCGGCCGCGTCTCGAACAATCCATGCTGCCAAAATCAGTTCAGGGGAAGCGTGAAAGGAAGAGCGTTGCGCGGTCGTCAACGGGACAGGCATCATGCCAGCCAACCTCAATAAATCGGGGTTATCTTGAGCACCGTCGCTCGAAGTGAGAGAGTAATCTATCAGGAGTAACCGCTGTTGAAAAGTCATCCCCATGATTTTTTCCCTCGAAATTATTGGACGTTTCAAAATCTCAACCAGAACCTTCCAGCTCGTTATGGAAACATCCCGCCGAGGTATGGCAGGCGGACTCTTGTGGGACTTTGACTCGATCGATCTAATAGCCCTGGCTGCGTTCCCGGATCGAGACGCGAGGACCCTCGACTATCATGAATGCTTTTTTTGGAAGCGTGATTGTTTTTCTGGTGATAGGCACTGGTTCAGCTTTTCCGACCACTGCGGCGGAGTCTCGCCGCTTTGAAGTGGTTGTTCATGGTGGTACGGCTTCGGGAGTCGTCGCGGCGGTCTCGGCCAGTCGCGAGGGCCGGAAGGTGGTCTTGATCGAGCCGGGCCGCCATCTCGGAGGGATGGTTTCGGGTGGTCTGGGCGCCACCGATCACGGCAACCGAGGCGCCATTGGGGGCCTCTCTCGTGAGTTCTTCCGACGCGTCCTCGACCACTACATCAGGACGTATGGACCGAATTCGCCGCAGGTCAAGGATTGCTCGGACGGGTTCAAATTCGAACCCCATGTCGCCGAGTCGATCTTTCAAGATCTGATCCGCGACGCGAAGGTTGAGATTGTCTTCGAATCCGCGATCAGCCGGGTCGAGACTCGCGATTCGCGAATCGTCTCGCTCGTGACGAACCGGGGCGAGACCTATCTCGGCGAGATGTTCATCGATGCCAGCTACGAAGGCGACCTGATGGCCCGGGCCGGAGTCCGGTACGCGACAGGTCGCGAGAGTCGGGATCAATACGGCGAATCGATCGCGGGGGTCCAGCAGCGAAGTCCCGCGCACCAGTGGCCGGTCGCCGTGCCGGCTCGAGACGCTGACGGCCGCCTCTTGCCGACCGTCCAAGCGGGGGACGCGGGTCCACCTGGCTCGGGAGATCGCAAGACCCAGGCTTACAATTACCGACTCTGCATGACCGACGTCAAAGACAATCAGGTTCCTTTCCCCAGACCCTCAGGCTACGATCCGGCTCGATACGAACTCCTGGCGCGTTACCTGGCCCGGAAGCCCGATTTGAAGGTCGGCCAGCTGATGAATCCGGTCCGGATGCCCAACGGCAAGACCGACACCAACAACAACGGTCCCTTCTCGACTGACCATATCGGCGGGAACTGGGATTCCCCCGACGGTGACGAGCCGACACGCCGGAAGATCGTGGAAGACCACCTTGCCTACGTCCAGGGATTTCTCTACTTCCTGGCAAATGATCCCCGGGTCCCGCAGACTCTCCACGACGAGATGGCTCGATGGGGCTTGGCGAAGGATGAGTTTCTCGACACAGCGCACTGGCCACACCAGCTTTACGTCCGAGAATCGCGCCGGATGCTCGGGGCCTACGTGATGACTCAGGCCGACATCATGACCGACCGGACCAAGCAAGATTCCGTGGGCCTGGGCTCTTATAATACCGACTCGCACCATGTTCAGCGGGTCGTCCAGGCCGATGGGTCGGCCCTGAACGAAGGGGATTTTCAGGTGAGGGTTCAGCCTTACGCCATACCCTACCGGAGCCTGATCCCTCGTCCGACGGAATGCACCAACCTGCTCGTGCCGGTCTGCATGTCGGCCTCGCACGTGGCCTACGGGACGGTCCGGATGGAGCCGGTTTACATGATCCTCGGTCAAGCCTCGGGAGTCGCGGCGAGTCTGGCCATCCTCGAAAAATCCTCGGTCCAGAATGTCCCGGACGATCGGTTGACCCGGATTCTGCTCGACCAGGCTTCGGTGCTCAGGCCGGATCAGGTCCCCGGGGCGTCGGCTCTGGAACCGAAAGGCATCGACCCATCCAAGCTGGCGGGAGTGGTGGTCGACGATAATTCGGCGGAGGTTGAGGGAGACTGGACGACCTCGTCGGCCATCGGCCCATTTGTCGGTCAAGGATATCGGCACGACGGGGGGAAGGGGGACGGGAAGGCCCGGATCCGGTTCACTCCCCGGCTCCCGAAGTCGGGAAGGTACGAGGTCCGGCTCTATGCGACACCCAACCCCAACCGGGCCACCAATGCCCTGGTCCTGGTCCATACCATGGAAGGAGACCGGACGATCCGGGTGGACCAGCGTCAGCCCCGGCTCAACAATGCGCCCATCGTGGTCGGTTCTTTCCTGCTCGATCGATCCATGGGCTGGGTCGAGATTCGTAACGACCAGGCCAATGGCCATGTGATCGCCGATGCCGTCCAGTTTGTGCCGGAGTGATGATGACGTCGCGCGAACGACTGGCCAGCCTGACCCGACTGCAATACGCCCCGGCTCAGGTGGCCGAGAAGGTGGCTCGGATTTACCGAGAATTGATCGAAAGGTCCAAGCACGTTCGATCGGGCAACTTCGAGGCGATCGGCGTGGCCGATCTTCAGTTTCTCTTTGATTCGTATGACCGGGAATTTTTCGGGAACTTGCTCTTTCAACTGCTCCAGGAAGATTGTGGCGGTCGGATCACCTTGCGCCTCTCCGATCGGATGACCCGCGCCGCCGGCAAGACGATCCTCCGTCATCGTCGGCAACGGTCGGGCTGGCAGGTTGTCACGGTCCCCGAATACGAGATCGCGATCTCGACCTTGCTCCTGTTTCAGACCTTCGACGACATCGATCGACCGGTCACCGTCACGGGCCTGACCTGTCGCGACCGGATCGAAGCGCTGCAACGGATTTTCGAGCACGAGCTGCTTCACCTCGCCGAATTTCTCGCCGAGGGCAAATCAAGCTGTGCCCAGGATCAATTTCAGAGACTGGCGCAGTCCATTTTTGGCCACGCCTCGGTCGTTCACGACCTGGTGACGCCTCGCGAGATCGCCTCGAAGACCCACGCGATTCACACCGGGGATCTCGTCGCTTTTGAGTTCGATGGAATCACTCAGATCGGCCGGGTCAACCGGATCACCAAGCGGGCGACGATTCTCGTCGAGGACCCCGCCGGCCGGCTTTTCTCGGATGGTCGGCGGTATCTGACTTTTTATGTCCCGGTTGACCAGCTTCGCAAGACCTGACCCGAAGGATCATTTGACGCCCAGGGCTCGACGGGTCTCGGCATAAACCGCTTCGAACGGTTGCTCACCGTTGACCGTCCGGCAGAGGTGTGGACACTGGGCCTTGTAGTGTTCGAGGATGGGGATGGCGTGCTCGTCGTAGACCTGCTGGCGGAACTCGACGACCTCGGCCTTGTCGTCGGGTCGACGTTCGAGCCGGGTCCCGTCAACGTCGCAGGATTCGGGAACGCGGGGAGGCCGGGCGATCAGGTGATAGGTTGCGCCACACTTCGGGCAGACTCGACGGCCGGTCATCCGGGACACAGCGGCTTCTCGGGAAACCTTGATGTCGAGATAAAGCTCGATCCGGAATCCGAGCCGTTCTTCAAACTGTTCGAGGAGAGGAACCTGGCCCATGGTCCGGGGAAAGCCGTCGAAAAGAAGTCGAGCGGTGCCCGGCGATTTGAGGTTCAGTTCGAGCAGCTCGAAGATAAGGCGGTCGGGAACGAGATCTCCCTTGGCCAGGTGAATTTCGACCCGCTTGCCGAGGTGGTCGCCTCGTCGGATGGCCTCGCGGAGCATCTCGCCGGTCCGGATCAGGGTATAGCCGAAATCGGCTCTCAGCCGCTCGGCCAGACTGCTCTTGCCGCTGCCCGGTCGGCCGAAGATGACGAGATGATCGGGAATCGCCGCGTCGACCAAGACGAGACTCCTGGAAAATCGAGGAGAGGCTGGGGGGTATGGAACCGGATCGGATCCGCCCCGACATTATGACTCACAAGTCCCAGCGATGCCACAGGGATATCGACGACCGGCTTGGCAACCGCCGACCGGCTCCGTATTGTGTAGGAGTCGCCGAGATCACCCGACGCTGGAGACTTCCAGGATGCTCTTTGGACCCGTCTTCCACGCCGAGCTGATCACCACGGCGCGTCGCTCTCGCAACTATGTGATCCGGTTTCTTTACGGCATCATCATTCTTTTTGTGATTTATTGCTCGTATCAGGCCAACTCCTGGCGGCTCTCCGGTGGACAGGAGCAGCTGACCATTCAGAAGCTGGCGGAGTTCGGCAAGAGTATTTTCCAGTCCTTCGCCATCCTTCAAGCGGTCGTGATCTTACTCCTGACCCCGGCGCTGGTGGGCGGAGCGATCGCCGATGAAAAGCAGAGAAAGACGCTTCATTATCTGTTGACCAGTCAACTTTCGGGCGCCGAGATCGTCCTGGGCAAGCTGGCGGCCCGGTTGCTTCAAGTTTTGGTTCTGGTCGCCCTGGGCTTGCCCGTGGTCAGCCTGATCGGCCTGATCGGTGGGATTGACATTGGTGAGTTATTGTTCGTCTACGCGGGGACATTCACCACCATCTACTTTCTGGCCACGGCCTCGATTCTGGTCTCGGTCTATTGCCGACGTCCCCGCGAGGCGATCTCCTTTCTTTATATTCTCGAATCCTTCTGGCTCCTGGTCCCGACGATTCTGATGACCTTCATGCCGATGTGGCCGCAGCCCTGGCGGACCATCGCGGCCTGGGTCAACCCGGTCCTCGACTATGTCGCGATCACGAGCCCGATGTACCTGCTGATGCCGGTCGGCTTCGGTGCCCGAGGGGGCTATCTCGGATCGGCGATCTGGGGGATGGGTCTTCAGACTCTTTACGGGTCGCTATTTCTGGTGGTGGCGGCGGCCCGGCTTCGTCCTGTGGCTCGGAACGATGGCGGAACCCGGAAGTGGGTCAAGACCCTCTCGCAGCTCGGAGGCCGACGGAGCTGGTTTCCCAGGCCGGCTTGCGGCGACGATGCCATGCTCTGGAAGGAGATGTATGTCTCCCGGACCGGCGGCGCGACCAAGGTCACGATGGCCGTGCTGGGCGTCGCGATGCTGGGAGCGATCGCTTACTCGGCTTACTGGATGATCCTCCCCGCGATCGACGAGATCCGGACCGAAGGCTACTTCAATTACGGAACGGGTCGTCGCCAGTTCAATTTCTATCTCCGAGGGATCAGCACGACGATCTACCTCCTCTGGATCCTCGCGGTTGCCTCATCGTCGGCGAGTGTTCTTTCGAGCGAGCGTGAGGAAGACCAGTGGACCTCGCTCCTCACCACGCCCTTGACCGGCAAGGAAATCCTTCGGGCCAAGATGATCGGGCCCATCTGGTCCTTGCGAGGTCTCGCTTATCTGCTGTTCCTGCTCTGGGGAGTCGGCCTGGCGATCGGCTCGATTCATCCGCTCGGCTTATTGGCCTGCCTGATCGAGTTCGTCGTCTTCACCTGGTTCGTCAGCGTGGTCGGGACCACGTTCTCGCTCCGGGCCAAGAACAGCACGAGGGCGCTGGCGTCAAGCATGGCGCTTCAGATCTTTCTCAACGGCGGCTATCTGTTCTGTTGCATCCCCATCTCGGTGGATACCCCGATCCTCGTGGGCGGATGTACCCCTTATATCTTCGCGGTCTCACTGCTGAGCTTTCAGGACATCAGCGAGATGTCGACCGGTTATCGGACAGGTGAATTCATCACCGGCTGCGTGCTCGGCGTGATCGGTTATGCGGTCGCCGCGGCCTGGCTGACGACCTGGCTCTTTTCCGCGTTCGACCAGATGGTCGACCGCCCCGATCGGTTCTATCAGAGGCGGACCCCGTCGCAGACCCGGAAGTACCTGGAAGGTCAGCCGAGCAAAGAGGTGATTTATATCGACGAATTTCTATGAAGCGTCGAGGCTCATCGAGAATGGGTCAGCGAGATGATCCGGCGAGCGGGCGGCATGGCTTCCTTGCGGATATCGAGCGTCGAGGCCGGAAGAAAATCGACCGGCCATCCGGGCAGGGCTTCCAGAAATCGCTCGATCGGCTGGATGTTCAGGTTGATCCGGGGAGTCTTGTAGTGCATCGGAATGACCACGACCGGATCGATCGCATCGAGCAACGGGGCGATCAAGGGGAAGTCGATCGTCGGTGGTCCGCCGGCGGGGACCAGCACGACGTCCGCCCGTCGGATCGCCGTCAGCTCGGTCTCGTCGAGCGAGTGGCCCAGGTCACCGAGAAAGACGACGTGCAACCCCTCCGCCCGAAAATGAACGATCGTCACCTCGTCCTCTGCGAGCTTTGCGGGCGATTCGTAGACGTGGATCGCCTCGAACCGGATGCCGGAAAATTCGCGACCTCCCTCGGGGAGTTCGAGAGCCCGGATCACCTCGAAAGGCGGGACGATCTGGCCGAGATGGCTGTGATAGCGGTCGTTCTCATGGCTGACAACGACGAGATCAGCCGGTTCGGCGATCGGCTCGTAACCGCCCGAGTCGGGAGATCGATACGGGTCGAGGATGATCCGAATTCCGCCTGTCTCGATCAAAAACGCCGCGTGGCCGTACCAGTGGATCTTCATTGAGGCTCCAGGGAGATTCCGATGTCAAGTCGTCGATCTTTTCTGGCTGGTTCGGGAGCGAGCCTGGCTGTCCTGGTCTCGGGAGGCTGGGGGCCTCGCGAGCGAGATTCCACCTGGCTGGTTTACGCTCCCAACCTGGAACAGTTCTGGGCGAATCTTCCGTTCCTCGAACGGCTCAAGAAGCTCAGCGAGGCGGGCTTGACGCGGTATGAATTCGGTCGGTGGAAGACCAAGGATACCCAGGCGATCACGAAGGCGAACGAGAACTTGGGCCTGCAAACCACGATCTTCAACGGTTATCCCGGCCTCAAGGGGGCGAAGTGGAAAGAAGGTCTGCTCGACGCCTCGGAAGACTCGGCGAGTCTGGCCCCGGATCTGGGGGCCGTCAAGGCGGGTGTCATCCCACCTGACCGGGACGAGAAGGTCGACCGACTGGATCAGGTCGAGGACCTGGTCGACGCTCTCAAGGAAGCGATCGAGAAACTGGGGGATTCCGAAGTGGTCCTGATCCTCGAGCCCGTCAAGGCGGTCGCCAACCAGCCGAGCCCGCTGATCCGCTCGATCGAAGAGGCTGTCGAGGTCATCAGGCGGGTCGCTTCGGATCGGGTCAAGTTCGCCTTTCCGATCGAGAAAGCCGCCGTGCTCGCCGGAACGCTTCTCGACCCGATCATCCAGCACAAGGATCGAGTCGGCTACTATCGATTGGTGAACTTCGTTCCGCCGGCCAAGGCGGAGGAACTTGCCTATGCTCGGGTCCTCCGGGCGATCCACGACACCGGTCATGCCGACCCGATCGGTCTCGGACTGGCCCCGAAGGGCGACCCCTCGGCCGCCATCGAGGCCATCCGCAAGCTGGACGACGCGGCGAAGGCCCTCTAATCGAGGGCCGATCGCCGCGCCGCCAAAAGACTCAGCGAATCCCGGACGGGCTGACGCGTGACTGGCCGAGGGTGGGCGTGCCGGTCGGCCGGGTCAAGAGCTTGGGCAGCTCGACCTTCGAGAAGAATTCATAGTTGGGTTTCTCCTGCTCCTTGAGATACTGGTCCATGGTCTGGCCGTTCCGGAGGTGGACGAAGTGCGGGATGTTGTACGAGCTGGTCTCCCAGGCGGTCTTCCCTTGATAGACCAGCTTGACCCGGCTGATGTACTCCTGGACCTTGTAGCTCTTCGTGCCGAAGCCCCGGCCAATGGTCCGGTAGTCGATCTCGCGCTGCTTGCCGACCTCGGTGGAGGCGACCAGTTCGAGCGTGGCGTTGGGGCTGGCCTTGGCACCGACCGCCGCGACCTTCTCGGCCAGGGCGCTGGCGATCCCGGCCCGTTTCCCGGCGTCCGTCACCTGATCGACGACGACCTTGACCGGGGCACCGGGCTTGAGGACGAAGAATTCGGGGTCGATCATGGCCCTGGCCAGCATCGCCTTGGCGGACGGTTGCGGGAGCGGGGCCAGGATCAAGGCACCGGGGGCTTGATGGCCATTCTCGGCAAGGAACATTGTCAAGAGGCCGACCCGGATGGCACGCTCGGCCCCCTGGTACTGCCAGAGCTTGACCTGGTTCGCCACGTCGAGCAAGTACTGGTGGCCGACCAGCACGTGGTCCTCGTCGGTCCAGAAAGCCTCTCCCTGAACGGCCATCCCGGTCATGAGCATCTCGCCAAGCAGGTTGCCGGTCGCTGTGTCGAAGGCCCAGAGCTTGTCGATCGCGGCGACCGCGAATTTCTTGCCCGAGGGGCTGAAGGCGAGCGCGGCGAACGGCGTGTTCGGGGCCCCTTTCAGACCCAGGACCGATCCCGATTCGACATCGAGGACGCCGACTTCCTTGCCGGTCGTGAAGGCCAGAAGCTTCCGGTCGGCGCTGAGCGCCGGGGTGGCCCCGTCCTGAATCCCGAGGCTGTAGATGGCCTTGGCCGAGCCGAGGTCCCAGAGCACCAGCTTCCCTTTATTGCTGACGGTCAGGGCCTTCTCACCCGTCAGAAAGGCGGCCCACTTGACGTCGCGGTCGATCCCCTGGGCATCTCCATAGGGGAAAAAGGAAATTCCCTTGGCGATCCCCGAACCGTTCAAGGTCCAGAGTTCGAGGCGATCCGCCTTGCCGAAGCCGAACTCGTCGCGCTTCATCAAGACCTGGGTGCCGTCGTCGCTCAGGGCCAGCGGGGCCATCATGCCGGGCGATCCCGCCGCGCCGAGAGTCTTTGACTTCTCCAGGTCGACCAGGACCACCCGGGTCATCGTCTCGCCGCCGCCGGGCGGATCGTTGGTGTAGCCGAGCACAGCCTTCTTGCCGTCGGCGGAAACGACCATCCCCTTGAGCTTCTCGAAGAACCCGGCCTTGGCCGGGATCATGATCGCTCGGGCCTTCCCCGCCGGGGGAGCCTCCGAAGTGGAAATCGTGACCTGCCAGTCGGATTTATCGGGGGCGAGGATCAGGTTCCGGGCGTCGGACCAGTCGGCGTTGATCTCCCGGGCCTCGCCCGATGCTCCCTTGCTCTTGGCGGTCCCCATGCCCGCCTTCTTGGTCTTGAACGGGTCGGCCTTGGCCGCGCTTTTAAACGGGTTGTCCTTGTTCTCCTTTTCCAGAGCGGCGACATACTTCTGGTCGGCGTCGCAAAGCTTCTTGAGCTCAATCTCGACCTCCTCGCCGTCTTCGCGGGCGAGGGTGAGCGTCCCGGCGTTGTTCGAGACGAACTTCGCCTTGATCGAGAACTTCCCCGAGGCATCCTTCCAGGTCCGGAGATCCTGACCCCAGGCCGATCCGGTGGCCAGGGTCATTGCCAGAAGGACCAGGCCGACGTGACTGACGAACCGAAGAGTACGCATGGGAATGAGGACCTCGCTCGATAGGGCGGCAAAGCTCGGAACGACGCCCGTCGTCGTTCCGAGCCGGAGAGTTTGGTAGAACGAATCGATTCGTTCTTACGGTCGTATCATGCCAGATCCTTCGATGCAACGGGGCTTTGACGATTGTTGATCGGCGAGAACAGTCGTTGGATCAGAAGGTCGGAATCACGACCTTCTCGCCGCCTTTCATGGCGGAATCGTGGGCGCAGATGCCGACCATGGTCCAGTTGGCCGAGGTCTCGGCGTCGGGCAGGGCCGGGCGATCCCCCTTGATCGCGCTGAGCCATGCATGGACGAGATGCGGGTGCGATCCGCCGTGGCCGCCTCCCTGGGTGAACGAGAGATGCGTCTCGTCCTCGGCGTCGTAAACCCCCTTGGTCGTGAACCGCTGGATCGGCTCGGGCAGAAGCTTGGCGAAGTCGGGGACCGGAACTCGCTTGGGAATTTCGGGCTCGGGCAGGCTGATGGTGTGGATCACCGGCTCCTCGCCTTCCACCTGCTGCCACTCGAAGGACTTCTTGCTGCCGTAGGCGTCGAAGCTCTCGCGGTACTGGCGGGCGACGTTGAACAGGCTCCGCGTGACCTCGGCGCAGACGTCGGTGTCCTTGATCTTGAACGTCGCCGACTCGATCGCGAACGGGCTGCCGTACTTCGGAATCAAGGCCTCGTCGATCCGGCCCGACCCGTGGCAGACGACGTGCTCGGCATGCTTGCCGAGCAGGGCCAGGCAGGGACTCACGCAGTGGGTCGCGTAATACATGGGCGGGAGACCTTCCCAGTAGCCTGGCCAGCCGGCCATGTCCTGCTGGTGCGATCCCCGGAGGAACTGGATCCTGCCGAGTTCCCCCTGGTCGTAAAGCTCCTTGACGAAGAGATATTCGCGACTGTAAACCACGGTCTCCATCATCATGTAGACCTTGCCCGACTTCCGCTGGGCGGCGACGATCTGGCCGCACTCCTCGATGGTCGTGGCCATCGGCACCGTGCAGGCGACGTGCTTGCCCGCTTCCAGAGCCGCGATCGACTGCCAGGCGTGGTCCTGGATCGGCGAGTTGATGTGGACCGCGTCGATCTCGGGATCGGCCAGAACCTGGGCGAACTCGGTGTAGCGCTTGGCGATCTTCCAGCGGTCGCCGCACTCGTCGAGGTCCTTCTTCGATCGCCGGCAGATGGCGGCGATCGCGCGCTCGAG
>Ga0080006_1211541_pt1 | contig 16054 bp, 18 predicted proteins | sample RS3BMetagenome_FD_69209 | JGI IMG/M metagenome (GOLD analysis project Ga0080006, IMG submission 69209) | Ferric oxide microbial mat and aquatic microbial communities from Rainbow Spring, Yellowstone National Park, USA - RS3B (SPADES... ... | reverse complement strand
CCCTTCGCCGTCATGAAGGACGGGGCGGTGGTCTGCAACTCGGGTCACTTCAATATCGAGCTGGCCCTCGACCAGCTCGCCGGGATCGCCTCGACGACCAACAAAGGCATCCGCGAGTTCGTCGATGAGTATATCCTGAGCAATGGGAATCGGGTCTACATCCTCGGCGAAGGTCGGCTGATCAACCTGGCCGCCGCGCATGGTCACCCGGCCAGCGTGATGGACATGAGCTTCGCCGCCCAGGCGCTGGCCACCGAGTGGTCGCTCAAGACGAAGGACAAGCTTGAGCACAAGGTTTACAACGTTCCCAAGGAAGTCGATCAGTGGGTCTCGACGCTCAAGCTCGAAAGCATGGGCATCACCATCGACACCCTGACCCCCGAGCAGGCCAAGTACCTCGAAAGCTGGGAGATGGGCACGTGAGCCCTCGATTCTGACGATCGACCGATTGAGGGCGACCCGATTCCCCCTGTCCGGGAGAATCGATCCCCAGATCGTTCCTCACCCTCTCGTCGAGGGGCGCTGCGACGGCACGCATGAGCGTTCCTGCCAGGCTCGATGGGCGGATTTTTACCTTGCTAACGGCGCCTTTTCATCGTTTCAGGAGACTTGAACGTGACCGCCGTGATGGAAAAAACCGTTTCTGTCCATGATTACCACGTGGCCGACATCGCGCTGGCCGCCTTCGGTCGCCGCGAGATCGCCATCGCCGAAACCGAGATGCCCGGCCTGATGGCCATCCGTCAGGAATACGCCGCGCGGAAGCCCCTCGCCGGCGCCCGGATCACCGGCTCGCTCCACATGACGATCCAGACGGCCGTCCTGATCGAGACGCTCAGGGACCTCGGCGCCGAGATCCGCTGGGCCTCGTGCAACATCTACTCGACCCAGGATCACGCCGCCGCCGCCATCGCCGCCGACGGCATCCCGGTCTTCGCCTTCAAGGGCGAGTCGCTCCAGGAATACTGGGACTTCACCCACCGGATCTTCGAGTGGGCTGACGGCGGCTACTCGAACATGATCCTCGACGACGGCGGCGACGCCACCTTGCTGCTCCACCTCGGCGCCCGGGCCGAAGCCGACATCACCGTCCTCGACAAGCCCTCCAGCGAGGAAGAGCGGATCCTCTTCGCCACGATCAAGAAGCGGATCGCCGCCGAGCCGACCTGGTACTCGGAGCGGCTCGCCGCCGTCAAGGGCGTGACCGAAGAGACCACCACCGGCGTTCACCGCCTTTATCAGATGCACAACCGGGGCGAGCTGAAGTTCCCCGCCATCAACGTCAACGACTCGGTCACCAAGTCGAAGTTCGACAACCTCTACGGCTGCCGTGAGTCGCTGGTCGACGCCATCAAGCGGGCCACCGACGTGATGATCGCCGGCAAGGTCGCGGTCGTCTGCGGCTACGGCGACGTGGGCAAGGGATCGGCGCAGGCCCTCCGCGCCCTCTCGGCTCAGGTCTGGGTCACCGAGATCGACCCGATCTGCGCCTTGCAGGCCGCGATGGAAGGCTATCGCGTCGTCACCATGGAATACGCCGCCGACAAGGCGGACATCTTCGTGACGACCACCGGCAACTACCGGGTCATCACCCACGACCACATGGCCAAGATGAAGAATCAGGCCATCGTCTGCAACATTGGCCACTTCGACAACGAGATCGATGTCGAGTCGCTCGAGAAGTACCAGTGGGAAGAGATCAAGCCGCAGGTCGACCACGTCATCTTCCCCGACGGCAAGCGGATCATTCTGCTCGCCAAGGGTCGCCTGGTCAATCTCGGCTGCGGGACCGGGCACCCCTCGTACGTCATGAGCAGCTCGTTCGCGAACCAGACCCTCGCCCAGATCGAGCTCTGGCAGAACAACGAGACTTACCCCGTCGGCGTCTACGTCCTGCCCAAGAAGCTCGACGAGCACGTCGCTCGCCTTCAGCTCAAGACCCTGAACGCCGAACTGACCGTTCTGAGGCCCGAACAGGCCGCCTACATCCACGTCCCGAAGGATGGCCCCTACAAGACCGATCAATATCGCTATTGATCGGATCAGTTTTCCCGGGCGGCAGGGAATCCCTTTTCCCTGCCGCCACCCCTTCCTGGCCCGACGCGTTGACCTGAACAAACGCGAGCCGGGATTGTCCTGACCGGGCTCGATCCGCTACCTTACACACCTCGCTTATGTCGCTGGCCTCCTTCGTGGCCTTCACCTTCGATCAACTCCCGGTACAAAGTACGGACGGCCCGCCCATGCCCGATATCCGCCCCTTTCGCGGCATCCGATACGATATGGCCCAGGTCGGCTCGATGTCCGACGTGGTCGCCCCGCCTTACGATGTCATCGACTCGGCTCTTCAAGATAAGCTTTATGACGCCAGCCCCTACAACATCATCCGACTCGAATTGAACCGCGAAGAACCGGATGACTCCGCCGAGTCGAACCGATACACCCGGGCCGCCCGATTCCTCAAGGAATGGCTCCGGAGCGGTGTCCTCCGAGAAGACCCCCACCCCGCCTATTATCTGTATAGCCAGACCTTCGAGGTGGAAGGTCAGACCTATACCCGAAAAGGGTTCCTCGCCCGGGTTCGCCTTGAACCGTTCGTGTCGGGTCGGATCTATCCCCACGAACAGACGCTTTCCGGCCCAAAGGCCGATCGCCTGGCGCTCTTCAACGCGACCAAGTACAACCTCAGCCCGATCTTCGGCCTCTATCCCGATGACCAGGGCGAGGTAATCCGCGTGGCCGAGGCCGGTCTCCGCGATAAGACCCCGCAAGAGGCCACCGACCACCTGGGCGTCGTGAACCGGCTCTGGGAAATCCAGGACCCGACGACCCTCACCGCCCTCCAGGGGCTGATGGCGCCCAAGCCCGTCTTCATCGCCGACGGTCACCACCGCTATGAGACCGGGCTGAAATTCAAAGAAGAACTCGAAGCCAAGGGCGAACTGACCGGCCCCGACGACCCGGCGAACTTTTGCCTGATGATGCTCGTCGGGATGAGCGACCCCGGCCTGATCATTCAGCCGACCCACCGACTCATCCGGGGGTTCGCCCACATCACCTCCGAGACTCTCGCCGCCCGGCTCACTCCGGAATTCATCATCACTCCCACCGGCGAGGGGGAGGAAGGTTGCCGGAACGCCTGGGACACCATCGAGATCGGCGGCGATCAGGATACGCTCGGCTTCGGCACCGTCGAGGACGGTCGATGGTTCGTCGCCAAGCTCCGAAACCCCAAACGAATGGACCAGCTCACCCCCGAGCATAGTCCCGAATGGCGGTCGCTCGGCGTGAGCATCCTCCATGAACAGGTCCTGAAAGATCTCCTGGTCAAGATCGGCGCCGCATCCTGCGCCTACGTCCACCAGATTGCCGAGGTCCTCGAAAGCGTCGCCAGCGAATCCTGCGACATCGCGTGCCTGGTCCCCGTCGCCGGGATGGAGCATGTCGAACTGATCGCCTCGAACCTCGAAAAAATGCCGCCTAAGAGCACCTACTTCTATCCCAAGCTGCTCAGCGGCCTGGTCTTGAACCCGCTTCGCTGAACGGGTGGCTCGTTCTCCCATACCTCGGACTCTGCAAGGTGGGTCGAGTCGATCCTGGTGGGTCTCGACCCAGGCTCGATCCACCCGAGCAGGATCCACAAATTGAGCCGCGATGAACCCCTATGTTCGATAATCGCTGGGATAACTGGGCGGGCGACTTCGCCGAATCGTTCGGAGCGGCACAGATCGACCCAGCGGTACGCAACTTCGTTCCCGACATCCTGCTGCATTTCGGCAACGCCGTACGCAAGATTGATCACGATTTCCCGGACCTGGTCTCGGCTGGCACATTTGCCACGGTCTTGACCGATGTCATGCCCAGACTGTCGTTGCCCGAACCCGCGCGACCGCACGTGCCCGAGGTTGTCGCTCGGTTTCTCGAATATTTGCAGGAAAGTGGCCGGGTCGGGGAAGGGTCGGACTGGGCCGCGCAGGTCCGGATCATCGGCCAGTCGTATGGAAAGCGACTCAAGCCCGAGGGAGGCGTGAAGGGAGTCACCATCCGCAAGCCGACCGACGCATCTCCCGTGGGTCGGAACGACCCATGCCCCTGCGGTTCCGGCAAGAAATACAAGAAGTGTTGCTACGAAAGAGCTTGAGGGCACACGGTCGCTTCGAAATGACCGCGAGGCGAGGCTCCTGTCGAACGGAGCCTCGCCTCGCGTATGAAATCGGCGTCTGATGCCGGTCCGGCCACTGGTACTAGACCGAGGGTCCGCCGATGGCCCGACGACCGGCGACCAAGGAGACGATGAAGAGGACCACGAACACCAGAGCGAACAGCTTGGCGATTTGGGCCGACGTGCTTTCCAGGCCGTAGAAGCCCAGGGCACCGGCGACGATGGCGATCAAGGCGAAAACAATTGCCCAGCGAAGCATGGGAAACTCCCGATCGTCCGAAGACGTCTAGCGTGGTGAAGGGAACAGGTCAAGCTTGATACCACGGCGAGACACGAGTCTCGCCGCGTCGAAGGTCGAACAGAACTTACTTCGAGCGGAGCGCCAGGCCGACGATCAGGCCGGCCACCAGGCCGACGCCGAAGGCCGCCGCGACCGACTGGGCCGGGTTGTGGCGAACCAGATCCTGGCCGTATTCGAGCTTCTCGCGGGCCTGGTCGGTCAGGTTGCCGTACTGATCGCGGAAGCGGTCGCCCGCCTGATGCGCGAAGTTGCCCACGGCTCCAGCCGCCTGAGCGATCGCCGAGGAGCCCTTCGAGGTCAGCTCGGTGAGGAACTTCTCGACGGCCTCGCGGCCCTCGCCGGTCCTCTGCTGGATCTTGCCGATGAGTTGGTCCACATTGCCGCCGCTGATCTGAAGATCATCGTCGGTCAACTGGCCCCACTTCTCCTTGACCTGGCCCCGGAGCTTGTTCCACTGGCCCTGGAGTTCTTGCTGGTTGATCGCCATCGTCGGGGTCTCCCTGGATCTCTATTCCCGCCGACCACCTGGCCGGTCACTGGAATGTTGATAACGCAAGCGCAGTGCCAATGACCTTGGAATTCAGATTTTGAAATGATAACAATTTTCAAAAAAAGCCCACCGGGGTTCCGGTGGGCTTTTCGAGCTTCGGTAAGCTCAAGGGACCGGGTTGTCTTACTTGGGGGTTTCGGTCGTCGCGGAGGTCGAGGGAGCCGGGTCCTTGGCGTCACCTGACTTCTCGATCTTGGTCTCGGTGGTCGCCTTCACCTTGCCGTTCGGCGTGTTGACTTCTTCGGTCTTCTTGTCAGTGCTTGTCTGATCGCACCCCACAAGACCGAAGGTCGAGACGCCGACAAGCAGGGCCAGGGCAATGAAACGCTTCATGATCGTTTGTCCTTTGAGTGGGAGACGACAGCATCGGTTCGCCTCAACCAAAGAGGGCGTCGAATGGCCGCCAAGACATGATCCTCCAGAAGCAACCGGTGTGCCACTCTTTTCAACGAAATGATTCAGTGAAGGAGTTGTTCCAGGACCGAGAACGAAAATGCAGGTGATGGGCATCTTCCTTCTCTACGACTGATCACCAGGAGACGGCACAACCCTTGCAACGATCCGAAGTCAGCCGGGTCGTTCCGAGGGATCCAACAACCAGGTCCCGCTTCACACATCCTCTTTTCAAGGAGCCGCTCCGATGCCGAATAGCAAAAACCCCAATCCAAATGGCGGGTCGGCGCAAGGTGCTCGCGAACAGGTTCAAGCTGTCGGCCAGCAGGTCCAGCACGGGGCCGAGCAGGTCGCCAACCGGATTCAGGAAGGGTACGTCGCGGCCAAGGAAGGAACCCTCCACGGCTACCGCCAGGCGGAAGGTCTCGCCGCCCGCAATCCGGGCCCGTCGCTCTTGCTCGGCTTTGGCGTCGGCTTCGGCCTGGGACTGGTCCTTTGCTCGATGTTCACCCGGGAAGAGACCTGGGCCGAGAAGTACCTGCCCGAATCGCTCCAGGACGTCCCCGACCGCTACAAGCACCTGGTCTCGTCCTTGAAGTCGCTTCCCAAGCAGGTTCACGACCACCTGCCCAGCTCGGTCGCCAAGCACCTCGGTTGATCCCGCGGCCCGGACCGATCGCTTCGCCAATCAGCCGGGCCGCCCCGAACTGTCGGGGCGGCCTTTTTTTGTCGACCACGGCGGGCTACCATGCCGGGCGGCCGGTCCGTTCAATAAAAGATGATGGCCCACGAATCTTCGAGCGGGGTGAGCTTTGGAACCAGAACATCGGGTCAAGTCGATCCCTGTGCTCAGGAATTGGCGATCGTGGGTCCTTCTGATCCTGTTCGTCGGCCCTTACCTGATCTTCATGGGTCTTGGTTTTCTCTGGCTCGTCGAGCGAGGCCGAGTCTGGATTCTCGGAGCGGGAGCGATCTCGATCCTCTCGGGGATCGCCGTCGCCCTGCTCATGGCCCGATGGACGAAGTCGACCCGGTCGTTTCTTCCCCCGCTCGACTGGGAAGTCCCCGGAACATTTTCTGACTTCGACCGTCAGGCCTGGACCCTGGTCGAGGCCGAGGCCGAGCTGGGCGACTCGCTCGAAATGGCCCATCTCTATCAGTTTCAAACTTACATCGACACCGGTCAGCGGCTCGCTAACCGGCTGGCCGCGCACTACAACCCGCTCTCGGCCGACCCGATCGAGCGCGTCGCCGTCGTCGAGCTACTCACCGCCCTCGAACTGGCCGCCGAGGATCTGACCCGACTCTGCCGCCAGGTCCCCGGCGGCGACCTCGTCACTCCCGCCGACTGGAAAAAGGCGGTCGTCGCCGCCAACTACATCCAGAAGGCCAGCGACCTCTACACCTACTTGCTTCCCTTGTTCAACCCCGTGACCGGGTTGCCTCGCCTGATCTCGCAACACACGATGGTCAAGCCGGCCTGGAAGAACATGCAGCAAAACCTGTTGCGCTGGTTCTTCCGCGCCTTCGTCAACCGCCTGGGGATGCACCTGATCGAGCTTTACAGCGGTCGACTCGTCATCGGCGCCGACCAGTACCGCAAGCTGACCCGGAAGTTCGGCAAGGCGAGCCCCGAGGTCGAGCCGGCGACGATCGAGCTGACCATCGCGGTCGCCGGTTCGAGAGACTCGGGCAAGTCGAAGCTCATCGAGGCGATCAACGCCGGCCGAACTGACGACCTTTTGGCTCTGCGGGTGAAACTTGCGAGTCTCGGCGGCAACGAGGCCGGACTCGACCGGCTCAAGACTGCGAAGCTCATCGAGGTCGACTACTACACGGGCTTCGAGCCCGGTAAGGAGTCGGCCAGGAATCGCTCGACCCGCCGTCACGCCGTCCATGCGGCGGTCGAGTCGGACGTTCTGATCCTCGTCGTCAATGCCAGGACCGACTCCCATGAGGCCGACGCCGCCTTCCTGAAAGACTGGACCCAGTGGTTCGTCGACCACCCGGGCCTCCAGGTCCCTCCCGCGATGGTGGTATTGACTCATGTGGACTCGCCTTTGATCTCGGCGGCCGAGTGGAAGCCCCCGATCGACTGGGCTCATGGCCTGGGTCCCCGAGAGTCCGCGATCCGGTCGAAGATCCAGGCCCTCAAGACCACCCTTTCGCCCACGGTGGTCGAGGTGATCCCGGTCGCGCCGGACGCCCATCCCCCCTCGAACGTGGTCGATTCGCTTTTCCCCAGCCTGACCAGCTATTGTCACCGGGCGGAACGAAATGCTTTGATCCGGCACCTCCACGCCGCGTCGGCCCGGTCGAGAGCGGGGCGACTCGTCCGCCAGGTGAGCCAGCAAGGCAAGTCGCTCTGGCAGAGTTTCAAGGATCGAGGAAAACCCAGGAGCGACGACGCGGCCTGAGTTCTTGGTGAAGCAGCACTCACCACCGAGCAAAATGATGCGCAAGACAGGCTCTCTTGATCTCACGACGCAAGGTCCTGACCATTGGCATCAAGGTTGCGTAATCCGGCTGATGACGCGGGCGGAACGGCCGTCCCGGGGTCTCGCGAGCTTTCCGATATCGACGAGGGAGACGAGCGTTGTCGACCGCACCCCCAGAAATCGACGAGATCCGTCGAAAAATGGCGCAGATCCGCCGGGATCTCCACGCGGACGTTCAGGGCGTGGTCCAGGGTGCCGAGGCCGCGACGGACTGGAAGCGCTTCATCCGGGGCTATCCGTGGGCGAGCATGGGCGTGGCCCTGGCCGTGGGCTATTTGATCGTCCCCCGGCGTCAGAAAGCACCGACGCTTCAGTTAGCCGCCCCCGTCGAGGTCCCTCGAGCCGCGGCGGTCGAGATTCCCCGACAGGCCGAGCCCGAAAAGAAAAAGGGCAAGGGGTTGCTCGGTGCCGCGTTCGGGATGCTGGCGCCGGTCGCGTTTCGAGCGGCTCAGGGGTATGCCCTTCAGTTCGCCGAGCAGTGGATGGCGCAACGCCTGGCCCAGCAGATGGAGGGGCATCCCGACCTCGCGGCGGCCTTCGGAGGGCAGCAAGCTCCCCCGCCAACCGCTTCGCCTCGGGGGCCCCAGATGGGTCCTCAGGGCACGCCTCGTTTCTGAATTCCTACCGCGATTTCTGTCTCCTCCAACCGCGTCGGACCTCGGCGCAAGGTCTCATCGATGGTCGATCGGACGCAAGGTCTCGACTCGGGCCTGGGAGCCCAGGTCGATGACGCGAAGCAGAAAGCCCTGGACATCGCCGCAACCGCTCGCGAGCAACTCTCGAGCGGTACCCGGCTCTTGCGTGATTATATTGTCAAAGAACCCACGCGGGCCCTCGGAATCGCGGTGGGAATGGGGGTGATCCTGGGATGGCTGATCAAGCGACGGTGAGCCGCAATCACGGCTCCAACAACCAAGCCTCGCCATTGACTCTGGTCAGCAACATCGCCGATTTCGGCAACGACATCGCGACCCTGGCCGAACTCCAGGCGAAGCTGACTCTCCTCGACGCCAAGGACGCCGCGGCGAAGGCCACGACTCCCTTGATTTTTCTGGGAGGGGGGCTCGTCCTGGGCCTGGCTAGCCTGCCGGTCATCATGATCGGGGTGGCGGATCTGATCGCCCGGTCCGCCAACATTCCGACAGGTGTCGCGCTGCTGATCGTCGGCCTCGGCGCAATGATTCTGGCGGGGGTGGCCGCGCTCATCGGCTGGAAGGGCTCGACGGGTAGCTTGACCAGCTTCCGGAGGTCGAGCGAGGAACTGACCCGTAATCTCTCCTGGATCCGGACGGTCCTGGTTTATAGCGGCCGAAGCGGCGGAAAGCGTCAAGTTTGACCGGAGAGCCTTCGACGTCATCGCCAGAAATTTCCTCATCGACCGCCTTGACCGGGCTCCTGATCAACTGGCGAGCCCGGCTCGGTCGTGGAGTGGATCAGGAAGTGCTGGCGAGCCTCGAACGTCGAGGGATCCGACCCGGGCCGATTATCCGGGTCAAGCATCCCCGGGGGCTGGCTCGGGCCGTCGATACCTTGCTGGCCCTGGGTGTGGAGCGGCTCATTGTGGGCGGAGGGGACGGCACGCTGGGAGCCGTCGCTTCGCGAATGGCTCATCGCGAGACGATTCTCGGCGTCCTCCCCCTGGGTACGGCCAACGACTTCGCCAGGACTCTCGGGATTCCCAGCAACATGGACGCCGCGGCCGGCGTGATCGCCGACGGTCACGTCCGGGAGGTCGACCTGGGGCGAGCCAACGACGCCTATTTTCTGAACGTCGCGAGCCTGGGGATGTCCGTCGCCAGCACGTCCGAGCTTTCGCCGGTGATGAAACGTCGATTCGGCCTTCTGGCCTATCTCTACGCGGGAGCCCTGGCTTTTACGCGAAGCCCGACGTTTCACGCCCACGTTCAGAATGGCCCTGATTCCGTCGAGATGGAGGCCCACCAGATTGTCGTGGGCAACGGTCGGTTTTACGGCGGCGGGGTTCTCGTCTCTCGCCAGAGCTCGCTGGATGACGGGATGCTCCATGCCTATGCGCTGGGGACCCGGGGGCGCTGGCATTTCCTCACGACCATCGCCATGCTTCGCCTGGGTATCCCGATCGACCAACCCGGCGATCACTTCCTCCAGACCCAGGCGCTGACGATCGAAACGAGACACAGCCTTCCCGTCAATTGCGATGGCGAGATCCGGACGCGATCCCCCGTGACCTTCGCAGTCGAACCCCGGGCTCTCAAGGTCTTCGCCCCCCAGGAATGAGTGGCGAGTGGCCAGTTCCGCCTTGACTGGCCACCAGGCCACGACTCTCAGGGATGCTGAACGACATCGGAGACCATCTGGCCGATTCGCTGCTTGGGGAAATAGCTGGCGATGTCGGACCAGGCGATGATGCCGACGAGCTGGTCGCCGTCGATGACGAGGAGACGCCGGACGCCTTTATCGGCGAATTTGGAAGCAATCACCTCGATATCGTCGGTCGGCGCGACGCTGACGACGCCACTCGTCATCAGCTCGGTCACCGGCAACATTCCAAGCCCCTCGCCATGCTCGGCCAGGCCGAGAGCCACGTCACGATCGGTCAGCAGGCCGACCGGCTTGCCGTCGTCGAGAACCGGCACGGCGCCACAATCGGCGTCTCGAAAGATCAAGACCGCCTCCAGGACCGAGCTGAATGTCGAGCAGGTTCGCGGACTGGCAGTCATCACCTCGGCGGCGGTCGGAAATTTGGCGGTTCCGGTGGACATCAGGTTTCACCCTTCGGAGAGCGGGGATTCAGTTCGAGGAAGGACGATGGTCAATGAATGATGCTCCGATCCTTGATTCTTCGATCGACCCTCGTTCATCGACCAGACGTCCTCACTCATTGCAACTCCCGGACCCGACTCGGTTCAGCCGGCCTTGAACGGTTGCTTGCTGATTCCATATTCGCTGATCTTGCCCGAGATGCTCCGTCGCGAAAGTCCGCAAAGCTTGGCGCATTCGCCGACGTTCCCCCGGCTTTTTTCGAGAGCCTTGGCGATGTACTGACGCTCGATCTGCTCGACCGCCTGTTCCAGGTAATAAGGCAGCGGTTGCTTCAGGTCGATCTCGAATCGAGGGGACTCTTCCAGGGACGCTCCGGCGACCTGCTTGGGAAGGTTCTCGATATTGATCGTGTCGCCCACCGTCGTGACCGCCGCTCGTTCGATGGCGTTTTCGAGCTGTCGGATGTTGCCCGGCCATCGATAAGCGAGCAACCGCTCCATGGCCTCGGGAGAGACCTCCTTGGGAGGCTTGCCGGGTCGGGCGTACTTGTTGAGGAAGTGGGTGATCAGCAGCGGGATATCCTCGGGACGCTCGCGGAGGGGCGGGACGTCGATCTTGATCACGTTGAGCCGGTAGAAGAGGTCCTCGCGGAACTTGCCGTCCTTGACCTCCTTCTCCAGGCTCTTGTTGGTCGCCGCGACGACCCGGATGTCGACGTCGATGCTCTCATGTCCGCCGACCCGCTCGAACCGCTTTTCCTGGAGGACCCGAAGGAGCTTCGCCTGCATGGCCTGTGAAATGTCGCCGATCTCGTCGAGGAAGATCGTCCCCTTGTCCGCCAGCTCGAACCGACCCTTACGGCGGGCGTCAGCCGAGGTGAAGGCTCCTCGCTCGTGACCGAAAAGCTCACTTTCGAGCAAGCTTTCCGGCAGGGCCGCGCAGTTGATCGCCACCAAGCTTCCGGTCCGGTCTTCGCTCGAATAATGGACGGCCTTGGCGATCAGCTCCTTGCCCGTGCCGGTTTCCCCCTCGATCAAGACCGTGCTCTTGGTCCCGCCGATGTGGCGGATGAGCTGGAAGATCCGGTGCATTTCCGGATTCTTAGAGATGATATTATGGAAGCTGAAATTTTCCTTGAGCTGTTGCTTGAGCTGGAGAACCTCGTCCTGAAGCGCCCGCTTGGTCAGGGCCCGGTCCATGACGATCTTGAGCTGGGTCGGCTCGATCGGCTTGGTCAGGAAGTCGTAAGCCCCCAGCCGCATCGCCTCGACGGCGCGTTCAATCGAGCCAAACGAGGTCGTCACGATGGTCGTGACCAGGACCCGTCGCAGCGAGATCTCGCGAATGAGATCCATGCCGCCCATGCCGGGCATCCGGAGGTCGGTGATCAGCACGCTATAGTCGGTCGCCGCCAGAGCCGTCAAAGCTTCCTGGCCATTCTCGACAACGTCCACACTCAGCTCGTCGGTTTCCAGAAGCTTCCGAAGCTGCGTGGTGCTGTAATTATCGTCGTCGACGAGCAAGACTTTTCGGTGCATGCGATCGATCCATCTCAGTCGTTTAAGGAGATTCCGGCCGCAAGCAAGTTGGGATGGGCGGCAGGATGCCCAATCTTGAGCAAATCCAATACCTAAGCGAAACCTGATTCTCGAACCCGGCAGGTTGACGACCCGATAACTCCATGGTAGGCAGAGAACTACCTGAAAAGATAGAGAACGTTCCGAATGAGCAGGCGAAGATGTCGCAATCGGGTATGCAAGTTGCTGACTTTGAACCCGATGAATCGCTTCCGATTTCCAGGCGATGGGCCGATCGGCACTTGGGAAAGCCTGGAGATCGCGACGACCACGCATCATGGGAGTTTCGAGCCATGGTAGCCACATCGCGGATCTCCTTTCCCGACGACATGACCCAGGCCATCCGGTCTCCCGGTTCCGCGACTCTGGAAACCTTCGCCACCGACAGCCTCGAACGAATCAAGGATTACGCCCGGGACGAGCCGGTCAAGTTCGCGCTCTGGACCTTCGGCATCGGCTTCGTCCTGGGATGGAAGCTGAAGCCCTGGTGAACCTCGATGGGCTGAGCCGAGCCAATCCAGCTGACTTGATCCCCCTCCCGAGCCGGTCGAGTCCGATCGCTTGGCCGGCTCGATCCGCACTTCGAGCTCCGACTCCCTTCAACCAGTCATCCTCCGCAACGGGAACCCCCTCACGTGACCGCAACCGAGAAAGTGCTCGTCTTCGACGTGGATCCAGCACGAGGGGCGTCGATCGCCAAACTTCTGGGGCAGGCCGATCCTTCGAGGGCGGACGGAGACATCCTGGTCTTCCAGAGCCTGACGGGTCACGGCAACAATGGCTCGAACGGACTCCGAGCGATCCAGGAGTGGCGGACGGGCCTGGTAGTGGTGGTCGAGGCCGATGCGTTCGCGGGGCTGGCCGAGTCGGCCAGGAAGCACGGGGTTGCCTCACTCCTTGTGGTTGACGGCAAGGGAGATCCCAGAGAGGTTGCCCTGCGGGTTCGCGGTTACGACGGCTGGATCCGGCTTGAGGCGATGCCGTCCGAACTGCCGGCTCGGGCTCTGGCCTTGCTTGACCGTCGTCAGACGGGATCGAACCTGCCGACGATCGACCCCTACTTCCTGGCCCTGGTGATCCATGATCTGCGGACCCCGCTGAACGTCATTGGCTTGACCATCCGGGCCATCTCCCAGACGGTCCCTCAAAGCACGCCCGACCTCGAAGAAGACCTGACTTTTCTGACGGATAATGCCCGGCAGATCGAGAAAATGCTGACTCAGCTCGGCGATTATTGCCGGTTAATCGAGGCGGGATCGCAGGTTTCGAGCGTCGAGTTCGATCCTCGACGCTTTCTCGCCGACTTCCTGGATGATCGCCGGAGTCGCCCTGGTTCCGAGCCGGCGCGGGTCAGCCTGGAACTGGTTGATGGCGGCCCGGTCGAGGTCGCTCTCGATCCCCAACGGGCCCGACTGGCCCTCACTCATGCGCTGGCCAACGCTCTCAACGCCGCGGGCGAGGCACCGGTCCGGATCAAGTCGGGCGGAGGCCATGGCCGATGGGTCGTCGAGATCATCGTCGACAAGCCTCCTCCTCCAACTGTCTCGACAATGGAGCTTCGCGCCGATCGGTTCGAGAGGCTGGCCGGCTCCGCCGCCGAGCGTAGAGGGCTCGACCTGGCGATCGCGGCCCGGGTCAGCGAGATTTTCGGCGGCTCGTCCCGGCTCGAAGTCGAACCCCAGCGACGATCGACCATCGTTCTCGACTGGCCCGAACGCTTCGCCTCTCCTTGATTTGAACCACGGGACGGCGCTTGCCCTTTAGATTCGTAGTAAAGCCCGAGCGAAGGTCGTTTGTTTTCCCTTCGGTCGGGCCGACGATGCACTCCGAGTCGAAAGCCGAGGACCGACATGGCGACCGCCCCTTCGATCAATCGCGACTGGATTCTGACGGAGTTTTCCAAGGGGATCGACGCCGAGCGGTCGATGCAGCAGGACGCCGAATCCACGGCCTCGTCGCCGCCCGACCCTTCGCTTGGCGTCCTTTATCACGAGATCGCCACCGCCGACGGCCGACACCGGATGATCATCGAGACCATCGCCACCCGTTACGGCTACAACCCCGCCAAGGGGACGTCGAGCAGCCTCAGCCAGACCATCGGCCGGCTCAAGGAGAAGGTCGGCGAACTCGGCTCGACCCCTCACGTCCGGATCGAGCACGACCTTTCCGCCAAGGCCAGCGCCATCCACTGGTCGACCGCCTGGGTCCATACCTTCCAGTCAATCGGCGACGCCGAGAGCGCCCGCGAACTCGCGGCCGTCCTCACCGAGCAAAAGGCCCACCACGACGCCCTCCAGGAAGGGCTCAACCGTCTGGTCGCCCGCGGTGCGATGGAAGGGAATTGATCGCTCGCCTCATTGCCCGGACATGATCCTCGGTCGTCCCGCAACAACCTCCGAGCAATCGCACGCCGAGGTCGAGCCACTCCGGCACGGCCTCGGCGAACGACTCGGGCGGGTCGAGTCGAGAACCCGGCAGTCCCGCCGAAGGTTTGAGGAAAAGCGGATGATCGCAGACGGCCCGAAGTTTTCGAGCCAGGGCCAGCGAGGCATCCAGGCCAACTTGACAATTGGCACCGATCGCCAGGGCCCCGCCGTCGATCAAGCGACGGGCCGACTCAGCCACCGGATCGGGCCAGGCAAAAAGGCTGGCAAGGGTCGGCACCGGGAAATCCCGAAGGATTCGCAAGGCAGCCTCGGCTTGGTCGAGCCGATGGGTTTCCAGAAGGAAGGCGTCGACGTCCCCCCGACGATCGAGCAGGGCCTCGGCCTGTTCGATCAGGGCCGAGGAATGATCGCTGGCCGTCGGCCCGATCGAGCCGAGGACGTAGCGGCTGGGGCCAGCGGCGACCCTGGCCAGAAAACCGGCGTTTCGGTTGGTCTGAAAGGTCTTCTCACCCTGGCCGAATCGGTCGAGCCAGGCCCGATTCGCGCCGAAGGTGTTCGTGACGATCGCGTCGGCTCCGGCCTCGATATCAAGTCGGTGGTAATGAAAGACCGCTTCATCATGCGACAGCATCCAGAGAGCCGGATCGTCGCTGGCGAGGTCGAGTCCCTCGGCGATCAGGCGAGTCCCCATCGCGGCGTCGAGGAGGATCGGCCGATCGGCCAGGGCATCCCGGAGCGCCGGGCGGTCAGTCGCGTTCACGAGAGCGATTGCGCAGTTTGGTGCTCACCCGCACGAGGAAGCGGTTCTCATCGTCGGTGAGGGACGCTTTCCCTTGAACGTGGAGCTTTTCGAGGATCTCGTCCATCCGGCGATCCTCGGCGGCCTCCCGGGCGATCCGTCGGCGTCGTCGAAGTTCGGATCGTCGGCGACGCCACCGCTTCAGGGCACTCTCGCGGACGGGTCGAACCTTGGCGGCACTCCCTTCGAGGCTGGTGTAGCCTTCGGAGAAGTCGTAGCCGAAGACACCGTCGTCGAAGAACCCGCCGTCCTCCATCATCCGGGGCTCGGACCAGACGATCGCCTCGATCAGCAAGGCCAGGCAGCCGAGCATCACGCCATCGTTGAGCTGCCCCTGGAAGATCCGGATGATCCCGACGATCGCCAGGATCAGGGCGAAAGCTCGGGCGGTCCACTGGGGATACGGGTTATCACGGGTCACTCCCACGCCCGACCGGGCCAGGACGACCCGGAGAATCCGGCCACCGTCGAGCGGCAGGGCGGGAATCAGGTTGCCGAGAAAGACGACCAGATTCAGGTAGCCGAACCAACCGACGAACCAGATCGGCTGGAACGCCGCCGCGCGGGGCGAGCCGATCAGGAAAGGGGCCCCGGCGGCGCCGTCGTAGCCAAAAGGGTTGACGACAATCCGGCCGCCCGCACTCC
>Ga0080006_1190329_pt1 | contig 16065 bp, 16 predicted proteins | sample RS3BMetagenome_FD_69209 | JGI IMG/M metagenome (GOLD analysis project Ga0080006, IMG submission 69209) | Ferric oxide microbial mat and aquatic microbial communities from Rainbow Spring, Yellowstone National Park, USA - RS3B (SPADES... ... | reverse complement strand
AATTGCTATCTGAAAGCATCTCAGGGGTTGAACTGGCTTCATTGTAAGTCATTTGGGCTAAAATAGATCCGTTTTGATTTATTTGCATTAATTGGTCAAGACCTGAATAAACGTAATTTGTTTGGGTGTAAAATATTTGATAGGCAATCATTTCACCAAGTGAATTTACGTAAATATAGTTCTCAGGGGCCGTGCTTCCATTCCACGGAAATGTTTCGTTAGTTCTATCTCCGTAGGCATCATAAGTAAAGCTGTCCTGCTGGGTTGCAGTTGAGCCACATGTCTGGTACGCATAGTTTAACTCGCCAATGCTGTTATAAGTAAGGTATTGACCGCTTTGATTGCAAGTCATATTACCTGCTGCATCGTACTGAAAGGTCTCATTTGGATTTGTAACTGATACTACTTGACCCAGGTTGTTGTAACTATAGCTCGTTGTACTGTTTTCCGGGCTAATAGTTCTTTGATAAATCATACCTGCTCCGTTATTGGAGTAAGCCAACGAGTAATTTGTTCCCTGCCATGTGCCATATAAATCAGTCACATGACTATTGTTATCATAGGAAAAGTCTACAACATCAGGACCATTTGGCGTATTTTTAGTGTCACAAGTTGGAAACTGCTCTGATGTTAAGTCTCCGTTTGCATCATAAGTAAAATTAGTTGTATCTGTATTTAACGAATATGTTCCGCAGGTTCCCGGACCATTCAGCCAAGTCTGAACACTGGTAAGTTCATTTGCCGCATTAAACGTTTGAGTAACAGTGTGATTGCCGGGATACGTAATTGAAGTAATATTTGAATCTGGGTCATAAGTATAGCTCGTAGTGACTCCGTACTCATTTGTTTGGCTTATTATTCTTCCAAGATGATCGTAACTGAAATTTAACGTGCCTGTTGTGCCAATTCCATCTGTTACCGAAGCCAAATGGCCCTCTGGGGTATATCTGTATTCGGTAAGCTGAACCTGCGAGGGCCAACTTGTTCCGGAATTTGAAGTAAATAAAATCTGTCCTGATCCGTATTGTGTATCGCCCATTGCCATGCAAGTTGAACTGTACCCACATCCTATTGTAGCAAGCGACGAAGTACCGTATGGAATAGCCGAGCTTTGATCTACTACTGTCCAAGCAGGAGTATTGGAGCTGTTATACGAAATCTGAGCTATTACAGGGTCATTACTTGTGTTGATACCTGTTGTGTAACACTCAGATATGGTAGATGAAGCTGGGCATGATACAGAAGAAAGATTTGAGTATGTACTTCCTGAAGGCAAGCTAACAGATGCCCAACTGTTAGACCCTAGAGTTTCCTCTATAACAGCTGAACCTGAACTGGTGCCAACTGCCACGCACTGATTAGTATTTGCACAAGAAACAGAATTTATCGTTGTATTTGAAATTGCCTGACTGACGAAGGGAGTACTATTACCTGAAATCCACTGAGTTAATTCGCCAGTTGTTGAATTATTTCCTCCAAGGTAGCATTCGGTAGTAGAAGGACACGAGATTGAATTTATAGTCCAAGTGGGCGCTCCAGAACCGCTTAATTGTGTCCATGTAGACCCACTATTTGTAGTCTCCAATATCACATTGGATGAACCGACAACAGCAGCCATTACACATTGGGTTGTAGAGGGACATGATATTTGTCCGATAGAGCTAGTGCCTGAGGGCAAGGTTGCACTTACTGTTGACCAGGAGCTTCCAGAATTGGTAGTAGTCAGAATGATAGGAGCTGATGACGAACTAGAAGTTGGTAGCGCTGAACCGGTTGCAAAACACGTCGATTGAGTCGGGCATGATATACCATTAAGTGATCTAACTCCAGTGGGCGAAAAAGGCACCATAGAGCCAGGAGTGCCAGTTACCAATAAAGGATTGCCTTGTATATCTATTCCTATTGCCGAACAATATGTCGAGTAAACGTCATAGAAGGGAATATATCCTCCGCAGGAACTGTTTGTAATCGTGGCTACATCTCCTGGTTCATTTAAAGTCCGGCTCGTAACTTGATTATCTGCATTATAACTATATAAGTTGGCTATGCCAGTTGAGTAATCTGCAGCCAATACATTGCCATTAGCATCATAAAGGTAGTTTATTGACGTGCCTGTAGTTAGAGTCTGACTTGCCAGACGGTTCTGTGAGTCATAGGTATAACTTGTAGACACATGATTTGCATCACTAGTCCCAATTAAATTCATATCATGGTCGTAAGTATAGGATACAGTATCTGACCCTGCAGGCACAGTAGAACAACTGGGATTAGAAACACTTTGTTCAGTACTCCAACAAATCTTGTTATCCGCATTATACTCATTAGTAGTGACAATAACCGGTGCGGTTGAAGTTGAATTTGCAGATCCGCCTGTTTCGTTGACTTCAACTAACAAATTACCGTCGCCATCATAAGTATAAAATTTCACATCAGATACTCCCGAGGCATTTTGAGGGCTGACCTGTTCGATTATCTGACCTAAAGGAGAGTAGGCAAAATAGGTGCTATAAGCGTCACAGGCACTTCCAGTACATCCAGCGCCATTTGGAGATATTATGCTTTCAAGTTGACCAGCTGCGTATGTATAGGTGATTCCACCTGACAAAGAGTTATTACAAGGTCCGAATGGAGAGCTTTCGGAACAATATGTGTAGGTCACGCTGTTTCCTAATGCATTAGTTACTTTAGTAAGATCACCCGAGCTGTCATAAGTATAAGTTGTGACATTACCGTTTGGATCAGTTGTGGATTCCAGTTCGCCAGCAAGATATCCCGAAGGACAACTCGAGGTACACCAGGTGAAATTATAAACTGGCTCGGGAGTGGTAGTCGAAGAGTCGCTATCTGAGTCAGAACATCCTGTATCATCTGGATTGATTGTATTGCCAGAAATAGTTGAATCAGTATCTTTTATCATGCATACTAGATTGCCGTTTGAATCAAAATTGTTAACTGTAACTTCAGCAGGGGGCGGTGGGGAGGCTTCATATACCGGAACAGCGGAACTTGACCAATTAGGAGTATAAAAATGTTTAAAATCAGAAGCAGTTAAGTTAGTCTCATCATAATTTAAGAAGCTCTCATTTCCTATCCCATCGGTAAATGATGTAACTCTGCCATACGAATCCACAGTATACATTTCAACATTTCCGTTTGGTTCATAGACATCTTCGACTACTTGGGTATTTGGGTCGCGATACCAGACGGTTGTTGAAGGAGTTGAAGATCCGTAACCTAGAGTTTGACCTATTAGGGCTCCGTTGGCATATGCAAGCAAGGTTTTATTGCCATTTGGATCTGTAACTTCAACGTCACCGGTTAAAGTAGACGTATCGTAATTACAATAACTAAAGTCAGTCGTATTGCCCATAGCGTCTGTTTGCGAATCAACCCACCCAAAAGCGCCTTGGCAACTTGTAGGAGAAGTTGAATCCGCGTATGTGTTTACAACGGTATTCCCATTGGGATCTGTAACGTGACTTATTGCATTCAACCCATTGGTTTCATCATAGCTGAAGGTCCAAGCCATAGTAAACGGTGTTGCAACCGTACCTCCGGTAGGACTGGTCATGGACAATTCATATTCTTGCAAGTCGCCGGTATTACAAGTGGAAGTATTAGATGTGCAATAGGTGTAACTCTCCGTGTGAACCCCGTCTGATACTTGCAAGACTTGATCCGAGGCGTTCATTTCTACGTAGATATACCTATCGTTGGTTTGCCCGTTTGGAGGGCTAAATTCAATACAAGAATCTCCCGTTGGGCAGTTCCCCGCACCTCCTGATATATAAGTTACGGTTATGGACTCGGCATTTTGACCTGTTATTGATTCTAGAGCTAAGTTTGCGTAACTATTTGAGCCTACAGTACATCCGCTTGAATTGTTGCAATAGGTAAAAACTTCATAAGTTGGAGCTAACCTTACAAAGGAATAAGTTAGGTTTGATGTATTTGAATACAGCTCAGCTTGAATATCTGTTGGGCTGCACCAAGGAGTTCCGAGTCCAAGAACATCAGCTGAATCCAATTGATAAGTTCCGGTGGCACAAGGCGAGGGAGAAAAAAGTACTTGAGATCCGTTTTCTTGGGTAACGACTACATCAGACCCCGATAAGCTAATGCCTACATTAGGCGATGCGCTAAATCCATATCCCAGATTAAGATTACCTAGCGTTGCTCCCTCTACGTTGTTTTCAGACGAATTGTAAGTCGGAGCAAATGACAATGATGGACCAATACCTGGAACAGTTATTCCTGGTAGACTAAATGTAAAATTACCTGTAGCTGAATTAACAGGATTGCCATAGCTTTTTTGATATACGTTACATTTAGAGTTTTGAATATTGTTCGCCGCTGCAGGATCATTGTTTACCCACTGGATTGATTGAACCTGTCCCCCACAATTATTTGCTGATTGTGCGTCATTTTGATCACCAGCAGAGGAATTTCTGGATTGAGAGAATGGATTTGGCGCCTGTAGCCCAAATGCTACGGCTTCACCTGCAGTACCTTGAACATCTTGACCGATAGGAGCACTTGCCCCACCAATATAAATATAAGATGAGCTTGCAAAAACTGGAGGGGATCCGCCAAAGGTATATGCAGATCTAGCACCTGGAATCTTGTATTTTAATTCCTCAAGAGATCCGCCATTTGCTAGCCAGATATTATTATTTTGGTCAATTAAATAAAGTCCCGCTTCTCCCATCATCGAATTTGTATTAATAGGGGACAATGAGACTCCATAGGGCACAGATGCTGGCAAACACGCTGACGAACCTATAGACCAGGAACATAACCCAGCGTTAGACTGCCACACAACTACATCCGAGCCATCACAGGCGATATCTGTAGCTGAGCCATTGATTGCAACAGATTCTGGTGTTGTATTAAAGAAAGACGCAGATGTTGGTAAATAATATAGATAGCCTGCCCCGCCCGCCACTACGTAGCTGCCACATACGGCAACAGAGAATATATCTGTTTCACTTAGATTAGAATTAGAAGAAACTGAATCATTAGACACGTCTATTTCATTTAAGCCGCCCATACCTCCCAATTGTTCAGACACGGCGGCATTTGCATTCGTAAAAAAGATATAATCCCCAGACGGAGTCATCGCTGCAGAGGTAAACCTACCTCCAACACCATCACAAAAATCAGCTAGGAGAACCGGTGATCCATTTTGTATTTTAAACAGAAATGCATCAGAACCAGAGGTTGCGGTACTGTATGCCGTTAATAGCCCAATATTGCCGCTTTGGCTTGCCACTAAATCTGTCGGAATTTCGGAGCCGTTGCTGCAGTTTTGACTTGGAGCAAAGGTCAGAATAGATCCAGCTTGAATACTGGTACCTGACGATGTATTTGAAACTGCATATGGGACAATAGCAGGATCCTCCGATAAGCCTGTCGTTGTTACCCAAAATTGTGCACTAGTAGAAACACTTGATGACAAAGTTGACTTAATAAGCTGTTTTGGGTGATTTGAAGAAAATATATTAACGGCCGGCAAAATTATAACCAACAGTAGCAATACTAAAATACTTCGAAGCGTTTTACCTAGCAATGTCAGAATTCCTTGTCCAAAAAAAGATTTTTCGTGTTAGAATAATGCAGTTTTTCTAGCATTTTCACCCTCTCTTTCGAGTATTTAATAATATACCTATACCGAAATTTAAAACTTGTCAAGAGGAAATTTAGTGAAATTTTTTAATTTTTAAATCAAGCCGCATCAATCCCCCATTACAACAGTTTCTAGCTGAGCTTTCTTAGTTAATTGGTAACAGTTGAGATACCCTAAAGGTGGCTATGGCCAGGGAATCGCGCTAACCGCGCGATTATCCACCACTTGGCATGTTATTTCGTGTAAAACTGGTTAGGTGGACTTTGAACGTTTAGCATCTGACTTTGAGGCAAAAATGAGTGGTCTCAGTCAACGAGTTTTGGAACTTGAGTCTGAGGTTCTAAGACTGCCTGCCGAGAATGCTGAGCTTAAAGCTCGTCTCAATATGAACTCCCGTAATTCATCAAAGCCGCCATCATCTTATGGATATGCCAAGCCTTCACCTAAATCACGTCGAGTTATATCTGGCAAGAAACCAGGGAAACAGCCAGGAGATAAGGGACATCATCTAGCTCAACGGTCTTACCCTGATTAGGTAATTACTCATAGCCCAACAATTTGTAGAAACTGTGGAAGTGATCTTTCAGATGCAGAAATAACTGGGGTTATCCGTCGTCAGTTATACGAATTGCCCCCTGCTTCTCTATTTTGCACTGAATACCAATCTGAAATCAAGCGTTGTAGTTGCTCCACTGAAACAGCAGCTGATTTTCCATCTGTTGCGAGTGCTCCTACTTGTTATGGACTACCACTTAGAGCTTATGTGTGCTATCTCGTGACCCGTCAGGACATCCCAAGTGGAAGAGTAGCAGAGCTACTGAGTGATGCCTATGGTGCTCAAATATCATCTGGGACAATTGTCAACATGGTTAGTGAAGGTGCCGAAATGCTCAGCGACTTTCTTTCCCAGGTAAAAGATCTACTACGTGATTCACTAGTAGTTAACGCAGATGAGACTGGGCTAACAGTAGAGGCATTACTCAAATGGTTCCATGCCACTTCGACAACTGAGCTTACTCTTTACCTCTTAGATGACAAACGTGGCAGAGAGGCTATGGAAGCAATGGGAGTTATAAAATATCTCTCTGGCGTACTTGTCCAATATGGATGGAAGCCATATCGCAAATATGACAATATAGAGCATTCTCTTCGTAATTCTCATCACCTCCGTGAACTAGATGCAATCTTAGAAACAACGATGAGAGTTGGGCGTGTGACATGATCGAATTGCTTGAGAGTCCTTGGGGACTACTTCAAGATGCCAAGGAAAATGGATACAAAACCCTTAGTGTCGAAGTACTTAGTACTATCTCTATGAAGTACAGGGCAATCATTAATGCCGGTCATTTAGAGAACCTATCTCCAGAAGTAACTGGGAAGAGGGGACGGCCAAAGAGATCGAAGGCTCTCAATCTCTTAAATCGCCTTGATCTTTACGCAGACGATGTACTCCGATTTGCTAATGACTTCGATGTTCCATTTCCAACAATCTATCGGAGCAAGATATTAGGATGGTAAAACTCCAGCAGAAGATATCGGGAGGATTTAGGAGTAAAGACGGAGCCGAAGCCTTCCTCGCCTTTTGGGAGCTACCTATCAACTGCATCCAAGCGGGGCATCAATCTATTAGATGCGCTGCAACGACTCTTCAACAACAATCCATGGATGCCAGCTTCGAAACGCGCGAGTCCATAATGGTTAACCGAACCCTCGGTACTTTATAACCCTGCCTAAAGGCGGAACTTGGAGTTCACGCGAAGTGATGCGAGACCTGAATAGTTACGTTAATTGATACACGGTTCTAATTGGTAGCCTACACACTAGGTTGGAGCTAATTGAGTTGGATTTTCTAATATTGCATCTGATTAAATTTGGAAACTAGCTAACAGGCTTCAATATCCCTACAGCTACACTATACACTTGAAAACTACTTAATTTATCAGCGTTTATAGCAATTCACATTTATACTCTGGAGTTAGGTTATTTTTGCATCTGCCCCCTAAAACCGTACATTTTTATCATGCTACTTTAACTCCTGTCATGTTTGTAAATTGTTGTTCAAATTTAGCCGGTTTCATATTATCAATTTAAAGTATGAATGCGTTTTCGTTATACCAAATGATCCATTCAAATATCGATACTTTTACTTGGTCTATGGAATTAAAAATTCTTTTTTATAATTTGATTCTCATATAAGATGTGACCATAAATTTTTCTAAGCAATTGCATTATCATAGGAATCAGCAACTGTTGTTATTATTGAACCATTCTAATTGCCTTATAATACAGATCTAAGTTAGCTAGAGCTTTTATTGTAATCCATGATCGCTATGGAAAATAGTACCTGTAAATACTTAATTATTCATGGTAATTTAGAGCTTTCTAGGGCATCTTCGAAAAGATCTACTCTCAATTAGCAATTACCTGGAATATAGCCCTAGAATACAGACCAAAAATAGCCACCCTCTTTTATTTGGTATATAGGTTAAATCACTTAAGTAAAGCTTAACTACCTTGGTTGCATTGAAGTTTCTATTTACGTAACTTAGAGCAAAAAAGCAGCTTTTTTATCTTAATTTAGTTGTTTTAATTGATTTTTTTTAAAAACAGAAGCCTTAATTGCTAGTTCTACCATTAATCTGGCTACTTTTTTCCTGGAAATATGTATATTAGCTTCTTTTAATTAAAATAGTGAGCTTAAAGGGGCCCTCAGAATCAGGAAAGATGACGCATCAATAGTTAAACTTAATGATGAGAAAGAAAGAGGAAAACAATGGAGGCTCAATATTCAAGAGTTCAAAAGGAAGAAGCCCTAGAAGCTTTAAGAAAACAACTTGAAACCGGCTCGGTGGCACCTGGAGAAATCCGGGAGTTATCTAATAGGCTAAATATTCCAATTCCTGCTTTGTATGTGTGGAAATCAGATCTGAAAAAGAAAATAATTAATAATGGTATCTTATACCCAGAATCTTTCAGATTTAGCCCTTAAGGACAAATTTCAAGCGGTAATTGATACTTACTCAATGGTTTAAGCTACAAGTAGGTGAATACTTAAGAAAAAAAGGAATTTTAAGAGAAGAACTCGATTCTTGGAGAAAATCCATGGAAAATACATTTAACGGCAAGTCAAAACGTGATTTAGAGTCTAATAAAAAATTAGCCAAAAAAAATGCCACTATTAAAAAGCTTAAAAAAGAGCTCAGGCGCAAAGAAAGGCATTAGCTGAAACTGCTGCACTGTTAATTCTTAAAAAAAGCACAAGCGATCTGGGGGAAAACGAGGAAGACCGATCCCTGCCTCAGATCGCTTAACTACAGTAAAACTAATTGAGGAAGCCCATTTAAATGGTGCTAGATATTCTAAGGCTTGCTTAAGTATTAAAGATTTTAGTTAGAACCTTTGAAAGATTAAGATCAGATGGTGAAAACTCTGTTGATAAGAGAAAAGGAGCAGTTAGGAAAAAACCTAGTTTTGCACTAAATACAGAGGGTCGCTTTGGAGAATATCCAGAAGGTACATCAGTTTGAGATAAATTTATGAAATTTGCAACTTGACCTAATGAAACATTTGGCGGTGGGCCGCTTAATTGATACGATCCTATGGACGTCAATTGAGACGACCTTATAGATGTTACCATAAACACCCCACCCCCAATGAGAAGAATCAACAAAATTGCAACACCTGTTATCACGGTAGTTCAAGAACCTCTACTAGCTCGTTTGACGGGATAAGTTGACTTAAATGATACTGGTTGGTTCTGATAACTAAATTGGGAAACTTGATTACTCTAGTTGCTAGATCCCTGATAAGGCGTTATCGCAGTCGATTGGTTTTTCCACAGAGGATAATAATAATTAACAACTGGGAGCCAATCGGTGCCATATGATGCTTTTGGTAGTACAAACCGAACAGTACTATCTGTCTTTATAACATCTATCAGCCAGCAAGGAATTGAGTTATTTAAACGTAGCTCTTCTCCTGCCTTAACTGAGGTGATATTTTGCCATGAAAGCGAAGCTGATAAAGTTGGATTAGTTGCGCTTTAGGATATTCCACCTGGATCAATACGTAAAGCAACTCCCGTTAAGGTAGTCCAGTGACCATTTATTCTGGACAACGGCATAAATATCGGAAAACTCTCAACTGCTTAGCTGGGTCACTATTAAAAATAATACCCTATAATTGAGTAAAAACCTGAATGATGCTCTTATGCGTATCTCGGTTATCGTTCGGGGAGCGTTCTACCCGGGTATCGACCTAGATCGTTCGGTGCTTTAAAAGACTGCAAAGCTTGTCCAGGAGCACACCGCCACCTACCCAATCCAAAAGATCAGCCGGGTATACAAGCTGAGTGAGGACCTCGTCCAACAGTTGACCCGCATGGATACGCCGGACACCCTGAAGGTCATCAACTTAGTAAAGCTCGTTTAAGACCTAGTTGGAAATGAGCCGGACATGAAACCCTTCCTTCAATCCATCGGCGAGAAAGCGGAGTAGATTTTGAAGCCTTTCGCGATCGTCAAATCTCCACTGAAGATGCCCTTACAGCCCTTACTGGGCTTGCAACGGAAGCAATGAAAGCAAAAAGAGAGCAGGAGTCTACCGGGCTTAAGGCTTAAGCGTTCGCCGTGCTTTAGTATTTGAAGGGAAAAGGGGTAGATGAGCTCAAAGCTCAAGACGTAGCTCACGCTCAACAATATCCTTTGATTGAGTGCCATCAGTGGCACCTCCGCACTGACCAAGAACGGCAGGCCCGCCTCAAGCAACATGCTGCCCTCATCAAGGCGGGTTAAGCAGGATGGTTTGAACAACCACGTAGAAAACATCGTCGAGTTACTGCGCAGGTCTCATCCATGAGATGAGACGTACGCTTACACTCCTTTGCACTACCGCTTTGCTTAGCCCCCCACCCTCTCACGCGGAATCAAGAAGCGAGGTGCGTTCCTGCTCAGAGCGGCTAGGAGTTGCTCCGAGGGAAGTGCGCATAGCCGAAATGACTCGCAAGTGAGCGAGCTGTTCTTCTGGCGGTCGGGTTACCTTTGCCTCGGACCTCTTAGCACAACCAGAGGATGTTCGACGTGAGGTAATCGTGCACGAGCTGCTCCACCTAAAGGTTCCCAACCATGGAACACTGTTTCGCGCTTTGTTAACACTTACCTTGCAGGTATTTCTAAGGTTCGGAGCAATCGCGTACAATGATGTATCATGGTTAAAATCTCGAGGATTGATGAACTGCAACTCTTCGGATTGCTTACTTCCGTTGAAAAGTGGGTGTTGCTCTCATGAGCAGTAGCGTCAGCTTTGCTTCGTCGCTCGGTCGCGAGCGTGATATTGACCTTGTTCTGATCACCGGCGCGGGAGCAAGTCGAGAATTTGGAAATGGCGGTAAGCAAATGCCGCTCATGAACGATTGGTCAAACACAATCTTTAATAAGCTCAGCAAAATGGACCCAGCTTACCTAGAGCTCACTGGCCTTAGTCGGAATATGACAGGAGAGAAATTTGAGATGCAACTTGGAAAATTTCTGCAGCAAGTAGAAGCGTTTCGGCTGATTGACAGCTTGCTAGAAGCTAGCGTTTCTTTCCAGCCACACAATCGGTTTAACTCAAAAGATCTCCAGGAATTGCACAAAGCTACTTCCCACAAGTTGGAACAGATAGTAGAGGCGATTCGCGAATCCCTGTATGAGGAGTTCTCTTCAGAAGGATTCGATGCGAAAAAAGCAACTGAGTCTTACGAGCAGCTATTTAAAACCCTTGGCATAACTCATAACTCTCGGCTCGTAGTTGCCACTACAAACTATGATGTGATAGCAGAAACCGTTCTTGAGAATTTGGGATACCTCCCTGATTGGGGAGGCCCGGCAGCGACCGGACATAGTGGAGCACCCAAACTGCATGTGAAGAACATTCTGGAGGGAATGCCTCGGTACGTGCCAGTCTTACATCTTCATGGTCGTGTCGGCTGGTATCGTATTTATAACGGTGTAGAGAATTTCACGTCCAATGACTTAGGAGCGACCAGACAACAGTACAGAAGAGATTTGGGTGTTCCGATTGTCATGCTGCCTGATCCGAATAAAGCGTACGATGATAATGACGTGATCAGCGCTTTATGGGCGCAGTTCCAAGATGCCCTTCAACGAGCAAAAGCTGTGCTCATCCTTGGACACTCTCTTAATGATCAAGCCCTGATTAATGCGATTGCATCGAATGTCAAGCCACTGGAGCGCGTCGGCGTCACGCTCTTGGCAAAGAGTGGTCAACCTGACCAGATTGAGGAGAGTGCCAAAGCAACGGGTAAGAAGGTCGAGCAATACCTTGGAAACGCCAAAGTGATTACGATGCGATTTGGCGCTAGGACCGATGATGATACTCGTTACGGCCTGACAAAAATTAAGGAATGGATAAGCTATCTCGACAGACTTAAGCTACAGTCTTAAGAGTTAAAGAGCGCTGTAGCACTCCCTAACAGTCGACATAGTAGAATGCGTTACCGTCGGCGTAGTAATTAGGATAGCCAAGGTTTTACTAACCGAGGGCCCGCAGCGGTCTCACAAAACACCAATGATAACTCTTGCTACATCTATAAAATTTTGACATAGCTCCTCCTCGATAAAATTGAAATTAACTGCTGGCAAACTTATAAGAACCAAGTTTGCCAGCCAGGCAACCCATCCAGCTCTGTGTAATACACGGTAATTTTCTATCTCATCTGATCTCACAATCTGTGCTCGAAAAGTATTTTTAGCTAAAGCTGATCAACAAATAAACAATACAGAGCTGACCAGTTGAGACGGCACCTGACTTATTATAACCCACAATCAAAATTCTTGAATATAGTTGGCCCTACATTAATATCTAATTCTTGAAGCAACTTTCTAACTCGGGCATCTATTTATGCAACGATCTTAACAACAGTGTCAAATGGTTGGCCAGATGGGTCGTCAATATCCCAATCCAAATAAGTTTTCCGTGGAAATACTGGACATGCTTCGCCACATCCCATCGTTATTACAATGTCAGCGACTTGTAACATTTTTGAATTTAGCAAGGTAGGCACCTCTTCTGATGTAGATAGCCCTACTGAATTAAGTACCGCTGCCACGTCAGGGTTGATTGCACTGCCAGGTTCAGAACCAGCGGAAAACACTGTAACTTTGTCCTTGGCGTAATATTTGGTTAATACTTTAGCGGCGACTGAACGCCCTGAGTTGTGAAGACAAGCATAAAGAATAACGGGACGGGAATTTGTACTGTAGCTAGATCTGGATTTATCTGATGAAGAAATAGTTTTGGATAATTTATTAATTGGATTAGTCATGTGAAAACTCGTCTTTTTTTGTTAAATAAATGGCGCATCCATAGTGATATATATACCAACGAAACAAGGACAGGTACTTCAATTAGAGGACCAACTACTCCAGCAAGTGCTTGGCCAGATGCAATTCCGAACGTGCCAATTGCAACGGCGATTGCCAGCTCAAAGTTATTACCAGCTGCAGTAAACGAAAGCGTAGTGGTGCGAGCGTAAGATAAGTTTAATGCTCTACCGAGAGCAAAGGATCCAAACCACATGATGACGAAATAAAAAAGTAGCGGTAGAGCTATGCGGGCAACGTTAGCTGGGTGATGAGTGATCGCATATCCCTAGAGAGCAAATAAAATTATTACCGTAAAAAGAAAACCATAGAGAGCAATCGGTGTTATTTTGGGCAAAAATTCATTTTCATACTAAGTTTGTCCTCGAGACCGCTCTCCAAGTTTTCTAGTAGCGCACCCTGCTATCAAAGGAATTCCCAGGAATATCATCACATCTTTTGCGATTGAGAATACAGACACATCGATTGCAACATCTGAGAGGACTAACCAAGATGGAAATAACTTCAGGTAAAAATAAGCTAAGCTGGCATAAGCAACGATTTGAAAAAGTGAGTTTATTGCGACCAATACAGCAGCTGCTGTTTCATCTCCACACGCTAAATCGTTCCAGACTAAAACCATAGCTATGCAGCGTGCTAGGCCCACCAAGATAAGTCCTGTGCGATATGCAGGTAAGTCAGGAAGAAATAGCCAGGCAGGGCGAACATCAATAGGGGTCCGGCATTCCAATTCAGAACTAGTGATGGGATTAACAGTGAGCGGTCACTAATTACCCGATTGAAGTTCTTGTAGCGAACTTTTGCTAGGGCCGGATACATCATGACTAGCAGTACAACGACAATAGCTATGTTATTTCCGCCTATCGACACGTGATCAAGACTTCGATTTAAATGCGGTATTAGCCTACCTAGTGCTAGACCGGCTCCGATAGCAAGACTAATCCATACCGGAAGTAGTCGATTTTAGCTTCAGCTTTTGGTTGCCCGTCGGTAGCTGGTGTTTTAGCTAGAGTGTCTACTTAGGATTTATTAGCTACCCCAGGTAAATAAACGAGAGTCATTTAGCCCAAAGTCGCTGGCAAAGTAAGAGGGGCACCTTGGCGAAATACAATGATATTTACTGATTGGCCGGGCAAATAACCGGCAAGGGTTGCGTTTAAGGTTGCCGGATCAGTAATTGAGCTGGAGCCCAACTGAGTTGTCACATCCCCTATCTGGATACCCGCAATAGCTGCCCACCCATTTGCGTTAACCCCCGTAACTAGAGCGCCGCTTGCCGCAACAGGTTCTGTGCCATAAAAGGATCTCATTTGGGCAGTGAACTCCGTTACCCTTACACCTAAGGTGGCTTTGGGAGTTACCTTTGTTACAGGCTGACATGCAAAGCCCGGCAATAAATATTAGGAAAATCCCGATTAAAAAGTGCGCTTTTCTCGCATATCTGATAGTACTAGCAATTAAAGTTAAGAAACACCGAGGTGAACTCCGACGGTCTTTAGCTAAAATAGGAAAAAAATGTCTATATTGGATAATTTGGTAGATTTCATACATGAGATTGAATTTAAGGATATCCCGGATAAAGTCATTAAGTTAAATCATGCCAAAAAAGTCAGTAATTGCGGCAATAAGAGCTAGCGCATTTGATCGAGCAAGCAAACGAGTTTCGGCTGGCCTTAAGACATATTTTCAAACTGTAAGTAATTGCCCGAATTCCGGTACCCGCGGTTCACCAAAGGAAACTGTATCGAATCCAATGTATTTTCTATGTGCCTCACTTTCTAGGTCAATTGATAGGGATTTGAACCTACAGCTAATTGCGGTAATGACTCAGTTATTGTCCCTCTACTGATGAGACCTACCTCTGCTGTCCTGCTGGGTTGCAGTTGAGACACATGTCTGGTACGCATAGTTTAACTCTCTTATGCTGTTAGTAATAAATTCCGATAGAAGTAACTAATGGTAGAGGAGAAGTTTCTAATGGTTCCTCTTTGGCATAATAGTGAAAACTTCATAGCGTAATGGTGCTTAATAGTAATGTCCAATTGATTTGGCCTTTTCTGTTTTTGTCCTTTTGTCCAATGGAATACCTTTGGAAATCCTATACTTTTTTTGTTCTTTCTTTTGTGCCCAGTTAAATAGCGAAATTATGAACCCATTAAATAGAGTAACGATTAAAGGTGTGGCACGTATGAAATATGAAGTATAACTACTTACAGCAAAATAAAATATAACAGCAAGCAAAGGCATAGTTACAGAATGATTCAGTAACACCACTCTCTTAAGAAGGTTCTTTTCATAATCCCGTAATGTGTATTTCATGCCGTTATAATACAAATCTTTTTTTAACTTATCTTTATTATATGTTGCATCTCTGAGATACTGTTTTTTGACATAACTGCCAGCTAACCTACGCTCGATTAATGATAGCGTTTTAAAATCAGGATTAGGAACTGGTAATTCTGTTAAATTCAATTCATTATAATCTTGGATCACTGTATCGATATCCCGTTTTCTAGCCAATTCCTCGGTAATAACTATACCTCGCCGTCTTAAATGCAGTAATATACTTTTCCTGCTGGCCAGAAGTTCTTCCGCAGTACTCCTTACAAGCTTTCTGACAGTAGTTGTAAAACCGTATCATAGGTACAAAGGAATAAATTAGCCACAATCCAAAGAATACCATAAACCAAATACCTATTTTAAAATCGTTATATGTCCAACGCTCCCAGCTAATCCCAACAATGTTCGCTGGGATGAAGTCAAGGGCGCCAACAATCAAAATGCACACGTAAAAAAACGTACATTCTAACCCATAACATACTATTCCTTTATCAAAAGTACCTTTTAAAAAATAATTTCTCAGCTTTTTACCTGCAATTAACCTTAGCCACCACGGCAACTTTCTTATCAAAGCTTCTATTTGGATTGAATCGTTATTCATAAAGCATTCCCCGACAAAGTCCTGCGATACTAATACCTAATGATCCTACGTTAGTTAAAAGGCCCCCTTTTTCTACAGTATCATACCACTTAGGTACTGTAGTGTCGGTGATGTTA
>Ga0080006_1147249_pt1 | contig 16068 bp, 8 predicted proteins | sample RS3BMetagenome_FD_69209 | JGI IMG/M metagenome (GOLD analysis project Ga0080006, IMG submission 69209) | Ferric oxide microbial mat and aquatic microbial communities from Rainbow Spring, Yellowstone National Park, USA - RS3B (SPADES... ... | reverse complement strand
TAATAATCCTCGGTGCAACCCTGATAGTAAGCCTGATCGGTTGGATAGTATCTGGAACTTGATGATGTTGTACAATGAAGCTCACAGCCCTAGCAATATCAATCCTTTTAATTTTTTTAGCCTTTTATATTCCAACTTTTTCAAATTTTTCAAATTTTTCAGGACAAAATTCCCCTTCTAATTTATCATCATTTAATTCATCAATCCTGCCCGTTTCTATCTCTGCCCCAGGCAGTTCCGCGCCCAGCCCCTCCGCCCAGGGTATCCCAGCCCCACCGTGTCCCGGTGCCCCAGTGCCCCAGTCCCATGGTGCCCCCAGTGCCCCTGTGGTCTCATTTGCCCAGCCCAACGAGTCCAACAACTACTCCTTCCTATTCCGTGCAGTTCCCGAGAGCATTCCCGACTCATTATATTACGAGCCTGAAATGAGGGACGCCTCCCCCTCTGCACTGAGGTTTGGCACGGGCATTCCCCCTTCCAGCAACACTAGCAATGCCAGCAACGCCCTAAAGAACCTTGACATAGTTTTAAATGTCTTCATAAACTATTCTGTGTCTGTAGAATATTATACAAAGGTCACCACTGTCCACCTGTCAAGCTCCAACAACTTCACTTCTTATTTGAATTTGAGTTTTCCTGATAACTCCTCACTCCACTTCCTCAGTTATTTTTCCCACATTTATAACCAGACTTACTTCCTTTTCTTTTACATTAACACTGGCTTTTCCGCCTCCTCCGGCTTTCTTTTCTTGAACAGCACCCAGCACCAGTACAACATTACCGTCCCGCTCAAGTACGAGCCCTTTGTCTGGCCCGGGTTATTAGCCATAACCCCGTACAGCTACAGCCAGAACCAGACCGAAAAGCAGAAGGAGCTCCAGGCTGATGCACTTGCATTGGGCCTGGACGCGGGCTATCCCATGGTATATTCTTATGCATCAAATTCTGCATTAATTTACAACTGGTCGGTGGACTACGGTGGCAGGTATCTGACCAACATTGCCCCCGAGGGTGCCACTGTCAGTTCCTGGTGGTCCCAGTCAAACATCACCTCCCCCCAGGAGGAAAGCCACTGGCTCACCACCTTCTTTGTCCCCGGTATATATGGTGTAAACCACCACTTTGTAGAAAACAACTTCACTGCCTACATCCTTGCCTACCCTCCTGGCAAGGTCTCCACATATACAGTTTACGTTTTCTCAGGGAACGTCTCCGCACTCATAAACAATATAATATACAATGAATATGGTTACATGGACTACCAGAGCCCCTATTATGGCAACAGCACAGACATACTCTTCAAGGAAGTTTCCACTGTCCCGATAATAAACATCTCCCTCCCCTCCGCCAGCGGTCCAGTCACTTTTGAGACAATAGTCAACTACACTGACGGCACCAGCCTTTTCAGGTATGATCCCCTTTACATTTATACCCCCCCGAAAATCTCAGTAATAAGGCTCTGTGGCGAAAGCTATGACTACCTGGAGATAAAGGATTTCGATCCTTACATGAACGAGACGGGCTACGGCCTGGACTACAACAACCTCCAGAACGTTTCAGTAGTGCTTCCCAACGGCACTGAAATACCCCTGTCCACCTATTCAAATTTCTCCAATTCCTCAGTCCCACAAAACCTGAGCTCTGGCTGGTCCTCTTTCCATAACCTTTCCAGCCTGGGCAACATTACATTAAAGATCAACTCTCTCCCGAACCCAGTCACCGCCCCGAACTGGTCCCTCCGCCAGTACTTCCCGTACCCAGTAGGCGCAGTCCTCGTGGACGGCCTCCCCTACTTTTCCGATTACTCCTACGGCCTTTACAACAACTACGAGCCCTACAGCCTGCCCAACTGGCTCCTTCTCCAGCCCTCAGCCCTCCACGGCCTGTACGGCACCCCTGTCCCGGCCCCGAACGGTTACGGCTGGGAGGTGCTCAAGGTCCCGCATGGGTCCTCAGTGTCCCTGGTGGACATCTTTGGCAACCCGATTCCCCTGCGCAGTGAATACCTCTCCCAAAACGCTTCCCTCTCGGGTCTTTACAACATAACCAGCGGTTATTTTGTGGTCCTGAACAGCACGCTCCCCACAATCACCATCAATTTTGACGAGCCCTTCTTTGGCATCCATGCCAATGCCACTGGCACTATAGTCATCACTGGCATTTTAAAGGGTCTCTCCTATTCGCACACTGCAACGATTGTCTACCAATACATGGGCAGGGAATTCAATATAACAGCCCCCCTGTCCGAGGCCAATGGCACATTAGTGGGCAGGTTCAGTGTCCCAGCCTCAGCGGGGTATTTCATTGTTGTTTATAATTCCACGATCCCGTTCATCGGCGTAGTAACTGCAGGTGCGGGCATTCCCGTAAGCCAGTTTGGTGCGGACCTGATTGCCATACTCCCGTACCTGGTATTTGGCGGTCTTCTGGTACTTTTGGCATACATTTTTATAAGAGTTATGAATAAACTATATAATAGAGAAGAGGGAGGTAAAAAATGAAGTCTTTCGGGTTGGTATGGATATTTGCGTTTTTACTGCCTCTTGCAATATTCCTTGCCTTCTTTTTGCCCTTAGAGGCATTCTCAGTTTCTCCCCAGTCCATTTCCCCCCAGCCAATATCCCTTTCCGTGGGTCTCATGAGCCCTTCTGACATGTCCTTAGATTTTTGGAGTTGGCTAGGCGGTGGAATAAACCAAATTGTAGGTGTCGTAATTGGAGCCCTGTTTTCTCTCCTTAATGCACTGTTGTATGGGGTGAGCACAATGATCTGGGGCTATGCCTTTGGCTTCTTGAATCCTAAAAATGCCTTTCCCACGTTTCCATTTACAAACATCCCGCCCCCGCATAATTTCTATATAGCAAACCCAACAACCCCTGACTTTTCCACGGTCACAGTCCAGGGCTTTGCCACTGTTTCAGCGAACTGGGCCCTTTATTTCATAGATTATTTAGTAATACCTATCCTTTCAATAATGATAGTAATTTACGGCATACTATATGCCTTTGATGTCCTCCGTGGCAAGGGCGAGTCAATCTTTGATTCCCTTCCAAAAATAGTATTCGGCATAGTTTTAGCCTTCACCAGCATAATGCTCGCCTCTCTATTAATGGAGTTCGGCCAGGCTTTATACAGTATACTTTGGTATGGCGTAAGTTTTAATGGTACAACTCTCCGTGGCCTGAATCAATTGCAACAAAGTCCCCTGCCAAATGTAAGTTTAGCACTCGTTTTTAACATAAGTTCACAGTCACTTGCAGTATTTATCTTTCTTTTCATTCTAATAACTATACTGATCTCTTTCATATTAATGCTTGCTGTCAGGCTTATCTGGATCTTCACTTCTGTAATCCTGCTCCCGATCGCATCCATTTTATATCCTTTCAAGTATTTTGAAGACATTGGCAAGAAGCTCTGGATCAACTTCATTGAAAAGGGCTTTGACCTATTCTTAATGGCAATCCCATTATTATTCTTGCCGTGGATAATAGGTAGTGCCAATCTAGGAACGTTTGGGTCATCAAGCGGTCCTGATGCAGAAATGACAATAATAATTTTAATTGCAATCCTGACCGTTTCCATGGGCCTGCCGTACTTCCTCAGCAGAGTCGGTGCCCCCGGTTACCCGGTCCCATCAAAGTTGCTCCAGAACGCAGGTATCACAGCCCTGCAGACAGGCATGCAGGCGGGCATGGTAGCCTTTGCCGTGGGCACAATGGGTGCAGGGTCTTTCATTGGCGGTTTTAAGGCTGGCATGTCCCTGCTCCCCAGTAGCGGTGGAGGTGGCGTAGGCAGTGCAGGTGGCGTGGGTGGTGGAGGTATCAAGGGCGGTGGAGGCGGTGCAGGTGTTGGCCAGGGCGGTCTAGGTCCAGCAATGCCGTTGGGCCAGGCAGGCCAGATGGGCCAGGGCGTGGCGGGTCAGGCAGGAGGCCAGATGGGATTCTGGCATGGTCTAGGCCACCACACGCTTGAAGGAATAAAGAGCCATTTACCCCATTTGCAAAAGCACATTCACAACAAGGACATGATAGGTTTAGGAGCACATGCCATGGGTGCGCCGATCTCGGGTACAATGGGTGGCCTTGGTTATTTACTAGGCAGGGGCATAGGTGCCATGCTGAACAGGTCAGCAATGAAGAACCTTCCCAAATTTTTGGCAGAAAAGCCCGGCTTTGCCCTTGAACCGAAAAAGTTTGGTCATATAATTCAAAACAGGGCTAAGGATATAGCGAGCCCATATTCATCAAAAGCATACACGCACATTTCAGAAGCAAATGAAAAATTCAAGAATGCACCCCCTATGGAAGGGAAAGACGATGTTTACAAAAATTTCATTAATGAAATGAACGAAAGAACTAAGGAAGCGGACAATGACTTAGGTCAAACTATAGGAAAAGGCATATACGACAATATTGCGAGATATCTTGCCGAACATCACGATAATCAATTAGCACATGAATATATAGAAAAGAGCGGATTAAAAATGGAATAATGGTGGTAATAGATGTACAGGTATGATTTGATAAGGTCCTTTTCGGAACTTCCCGAGAACAGCATAGACCTGATAGGCAGTACTGACTACAGCAGTGCAGTAATGCCTTACTGGGACAGTGCCCCCTCTGACAGCGCGATCCTTGACGGCATGTACAAATACCTCTCAGAAAGATTCTTTCTTTTTTACAACTTTGGCGCTTCCCGGGGCAAGTTCTTTGCCACCCCGATGTTTTACATCACCGACAAGTACCCTTACGTGGTCTACAATAACCTATCCTTTCCCCCTCTCGAGACATACATAACCTCATACCTTCTCAGCCTTCCCTTCCTCACCCCAGGAAATGTAATAGGATTAAACCAAGACGATGACGAGCCTATCACATTCTATACTGATTTATTTTTCTATGGAAGCAGGCACCAGACAAAGGAGGAAAAGGTAGATAATTTTGTATTTTCCACTTTATTATCGGAGGGCTTACAATACACCCCCGATAATACCTACCCCCTCAGCATCTTTCCTGAGCGCAGGAGTCAGATGCTTGAGAGCATGTTCCGTGTTTTTGAGGACATTTCAACTTACGAGTTCGGCATGGACTACGGCATTGACCAGGTCGTTTATAAGAATGGGGTTCCATATCTAAATAGGGAAAGGGACATGTTCACCCCTGCCCAGAAATCGCTCACCCTCCTCCTCAGGCAAGCCCTTGACAGGTACCTGATCTTCAACTTCAACCATTACGGCCCGTACTTTTTAGAATACAACGGCTTTACAATGCTTCCCTCCACCCCCACCCTCTGGTATTATTTGTCCAGGCGCAATGAGTTTCTGGACATGTTCGAGCAGTCCCTCCTGATCCCTTACAATGGTGATACTTATCCAGAGTACAAGGGCAAAAAGACGTACCTTGAGGTCCTTTACATCTATCTCCGTGACATGCTCTTCTGGTTCGACCTAGTAACAATATCTAAGGTATTTCAATCCAAAAAAGTATTTGGTGAAGGATTATTGCCTGATTACAATAGATATATGTATAAAACATACTGCCCCGATGGTGAAAAATATAAAGACCTGATACAAAACATTTCAGTATTCCATATTTTTGATCCAAAAGAGATTAGCCCACTACCCATTTCCTTATTTATATCCAGGAACATGTATGGTATCAGAAACCTTCCGTATTATGAATCAAAAATGATTGATAATGTGTATGCATACAGTATTGATGATTTTTATTTTCTTCCAATTAATTATATAAATATTGATACATCAGGGTATATTTATGAAGGGAATTTGGTGAAGGGGTATACAGGCTTTGGCGAATCTGGGAAAAAGCCCCCAAGGGAGGGCTTGATAAATATACTAACACCTAACCGCTTCATTGGTGAGACCATAATAGAAGATGGAGACCACTTTACAAACTTTGAAAATCATCTTTATGACAACTTCAGGAGCAAGCATGATCAATACCCTGCCTTTGAGACTCTTGAAGATTATGTATTAGCAATGCAGAACAGGGCCTGGCCCCAGAGATACCTCATTCACAGCTCAGCAATGCTAGCAGTGTCCCCAGTCCTCTGGCTCTACCCCTACACCCAGTCCTTCTTCGGCAAATACACCCAGGAGGTGTTTGAAGCGGAAATATTTGGCAACAATGCATCGAACCCAGACTGGCTGGACCCCCCGTCCTGGTTCAGCTATGATGACATCCTGAAGCGTGTGCGTGAATACAGGCAGAACCCAGGAATATTCAAGGCCCAGTCCAGGCAGATGTCCCAGGCGGTCCTAGGCGCACTGTACGACCTCGGCCCCGAGTACACTGGCTACAATTTCACCAGGACGTGGGAGGACGAGCTCGTACTGTTCCTGGACGAGATCAATTTCTGGGGTGCAGAGAGGTGAGGCGTTCATAAAAATGTTTGTGGAGGTGCTGTTGCTTGGTTGATGTAGCGGTTCCTGCAAACTTCGAGAGCGAGTTCAAGTTTGGCCCGTTCACTGTAGCCAGGGTAATCCGCCTCACGTTATACCTTGTGGTTGTAGGCATTTTCACCTTCATGGTAAATGTTGCCTTCATAGTTTTATTCTTAGTAGTACTCTTCATGGTATTGTACAGGCGTGAGGGCATGGACCTTGACCTCTACCTGATCAGGACAATAAAATACTCTTGGGAAAAAAGGAAGTTCTTTAACGAGTCCACTAAAGAAATAATCAGGGTAAAGTCGATAAAGGGCAACATTCTCGAGACGGACAGGGCCTACAGCATCTACATCCAGGTCCAGGGCACTTCAGCGGTCCTGCTCTCCCCTGAGGCAGTCTCTCTCCTTTACGACAACTTTGTTGGCCTGGTAAACACCCTGGACTTTGATTTTGAAGTCCGCACCTACCCCACGTCCCTGGACGTCAACCACATCACATCCGCCATAGATGAAAATAACCTGCCGAATGAGAACATGAAAAAGCTTGCAAAGGATTACAAGAAGCTCATCACTGCCATTTCCGAGAACATCCTCTATCCCACGACCGTCTTCATAATCTACCACAGCAAGCGCTACTCCCCAAAGGAGCCCGAATCGTATGATGACATAAAGCGTGAATTGGAGGAGCGTGCAGGCATAGTCCTGAGCAACCTGCTCTCCATGGGCTTCACTGCAGTAGTTCTTTCCAACACGGATCTATTGGACATGTTAAGGGACATATATGCGGGGGTGAAGGTAATTGGAGTACCGCTCTCCTGAAAACATCTTCCGTGAGAAGTCGGTAATGGAGTCCCTGTATGAGTACAAGAACGAGATAGCAATAGTTACAATAATACTCTCGTTCCTGGTCCTTCTCACGTTCTTCGTGGTCGGTATAATTCTATTATTCATAATAATTAACTTCATTAACAGCATAATACTTTACAGGGAAGAAAAGAGGTCCAGGTACGTCCTCTTTGCCCAGATAGGTGCGTCGTTGTTTGCGATAATCTATGTCCTCCTCTTCGACCCGTTCATAGGTGTATTTGTCTCGGGCATAGTCTCCGGCGGTGTCCTAGTGTTTGATGATGTCCTTTTCAAGACCCCGGAGCTGTATGTTCCCCAGCAAATGTATATTTCTAAGGACCCGTATAAGGAGCGTGAAGAAAAAATAAACAAGGTGCTCCAGAGGGAGGTAGTAAAGACAGCAGAGGAGGAGTTGCCTGTAAACATATTCCCAAACAAAGTGATTTTTGACAGGCGCAATTTCATGATAAATGATGTTTACATATTTCCAATAAAGGTAGAGGAGTGGCCCGCCAGGGTCGATTTCGGCTTCCTTAATGATGTATTTTCCCCAGTCTACCCTGTTGGCATGTCCATGAAGGTTCATTACATTCCTGATGACGCCATTTCCACGATACTGGACATAGAGAAGCGCAGTGCCGAGACCAGGCTCCAGCTGATCAGCCAGAAGAAGTTCACCGAGATAGAGCGCCTCAATGCCAGGATCTCCGCCCTGAACGCCTCTATTGAATACATAGTGAACAGGTCCGGGCACTTTTACAACATTGACATGGCATTCTACACCATGTCAAAAAACAGGATGGAGGCATACTCATACTCCACGAAAGTCCAGTCCTACCTAAAGAAGTCAATGTTCCGTGTTTCCGTGCCTGTGTTCAACGAACAGAAGAAGTACTTTGACTTCCTAATGCCCTATTCCTCCAGGATAGACCCGAAGCGTTTCATGCAGTCGCATGCAGTAGCCATGCACCTGCCGTTGCTTTCCGAGGTAATATACATGGAAGGCGGTGTGTTTCTCGGAATGAACGAGAGGTCCCAGACACCGATAATATTCAACCGCTGGAGCGGTAAGTTCTCGTCCAGCCACATGATCATCTCAGGCACCACCGGCTACGGCAAGTCCTATTTTGTAAAGGTCCTGACCCTGAGGGAATATATGCTGTTGACGAGCCAGGGGCTGAATGTCCGTGTCTTCATAATCGACCCCTTTGGCGAGTATAAGGAGTTTGCTGAAGCGGTGGGCGGTGAAGTGATCTCCATCCGCAACAACCCGATAAACATCCTCTCCATCTGGAACTACTCATCCCTGAGGACTGACGAGGAGGCCCAGGAGGCAATAAGGAACAAGGTCTCAGTAGTGAAGGGCTTCTTAGGCATGCTCTTTTCCTTTGACAAGTCCGCCGAAGCAGTCCTTGACGAGTTCCTGATGAACGTTTATAAGGACACCCCGAGCCCCACCTTCTCAGACCTGTATGACCGTGTCCGCAGTGACCAGAGGTATTCAATGTTTGAGAAATACTTTTACCAGCTCAGCCAGGGTTCCCTGAGCGTCTTCAACACCATGAACGAGGTAAACATGAGCTCTGACGTAATAGTGTTTGATTTGACTGGTTTAGAAGGCACGATCCTCTCATATTACATGTTCATTGTCCTGAACTTCATTTACCAGAATATCACCCTTGACATGTCGCCAAAGCTCGTGATAGTTGACGAGTCCTGGCGTGTGATGGAGTTCGAATACTCTGCAAACTTCCTCTCAATGATGTTCAGGCATGTGAGGCACTGGAACGCATCCATGACAGTAATAACCCAAAGCATGGACGATTTCCTGAACAACAAGGAAGGCCTGTCAATTGCGAACAACTCAGTCCTGCATGTACTATTCAAGCACATGAACATCTCAAAGGCGATGAACGACTTTTACGGGTTCAACGAGTCTGAGCGTGGCTATTTGATCAACACCCCCAGCCCAACGAGCGTGGGCTATGCCAGGGCGCTAATCCGCTTTGCCAACATCAACCAGCAGAAGATCCCTGTAAGGATCTACGCGACCCGGACGGAGAACGAGATCGCCACGACCAGGCCAGAGGAAGTAGAGAGGAAGAGGAGGGTGAGGGGCGGTGTTTAAAAGAATTTTTAAAAAATCCAGTTTAAGGAAGAGAATTTTGTTAAAAAATTCAATAAAAAATGCAATTATGGGTGGTGAAAATATATGGGCTTTTTAGACAGGTTTAGTGCGGGTTTTGAGATAGTAAAGGGATCCATGACGCTTGGCTGGACATTATACCCATTCCTCATATCCCTGCTATTTTTCACGTTCTTCATAGGCACATTCGTGGTCCTGGTCATTTCAATAATCTATCTCATGCGCTATGCAGTAATATTCTTTGTCCTAATGCTTCTAGCAATACTCCTAGTCCGTCCCCTGTACCATTTGGTCATTTCCAAGTGGGCGCTGAAGAAGTCGGGGCTGGAGCCGAAGAAGATCACCCTGGGCAGGCTGTTCTGGTACAGCATGGTCACGTACAGTGGTAGCTATTTTGTGAAGTCCGTGGGCATCAGCGAAGGCACGCTGAGCCAGGAAATTCTCAAAACAGGCTGGTTCTATTTCAGGTACTTCCTTCCCATGTCGTTCCTCATTACCGATACGCCGTCAAAGGCGGTTGAGGAGGCGCTGAAGGCGTCATCAAAGGTATACCAGGAGATAGCCATCTCTGCGTTTTCCCTCAAGGTGATCCTTGCCAGCCTAATTGTTTTCTCACTGGGCATAATAATAGCATCATATTATATATATCCATCAATTATAATATTCCTCATAGTTCTTTCAGTAACATTTATAATATCCTTCCTGTTTTATTACTCATTGAACCTGGTAGTGAGTTCCAGGCTGTTTGCATACTCCAACAACAGTGACACCTCAGTGCTGAAGGACATCAAGCTTGCACTCAACAAGCTCGGGGTAGTATAGCACGGAAAAAAAGAAAATGAAAAAAAAAGGATGGGAAAGGGGGTATAAAGGAAAATAAAAAAGAAATGGAATGTACAAGGTCAGGTAATTTGGTATGGAAAAAGAGGATGTGTGTAAGGTAAACTTCGAGGATCGGGAGTACTCAGGCAAGTTTTTAGGTGTAGATGACGGTTTTGTATTTCTCACTACAGGTGAAAAGCACATTGCCCTGAACCTCGAATACGTCACCGACCTTACCATAAACGGCAACAGGGTCTTCTTCTTTTTCCTTAAAGAGGGCAGTGAAGCCCTTGTCCCAGTCTCTTTAAAGGACAAGCTTGTGGACATCTCCAAGCTCCGCCCCCCAGACCAGGGTGTTGATATAGTCACTGTAGAGAAGATCAAGACTGATGTGGTAAACCAGATAACAGCGGTCAAGGACGAGCAGATCCGCCAGCTCGCCCAGGAACTCGCTTCCCTGAAGCAACAGTTGAATGGCCTGAGCACCGAGAATGCCGAGCTGAAGCAGGAGCTGGCCCTTTACGAGTCTGGTGAAAAGCTAGCCCCTTCAGTAAAGGAAAGGCTAGATAAGTATGAGAAGAAGCTCATCAATATAGAGGCGAAGCTGAAGAACTTCACCGAACTTATCTCCACTGATTCTGTTTCCCAAAATGTTGGCCAGCCCCAGCCCGCGCCCCTGCAGTCCCCCCAGCCAGACCCCCAGCCAATTTCCCAGGACATGCCCTGCAAAGACCAGAAGGTCTTGCTTGAAGATATGAAAGAGCTTTACAAAAAGATGCTTAAGATAGTATCCACCCCTGGCATATCCCGCAGGCCGAAGCCCCATGTCCAGGAGGGCAGGGCAAGCACGGGTGTGGAGCAGTTGGACAAGCTGTTGAAGGGCGGTCTCACCTATGGCAACTCCGTCCTGGTCGCCTATGAGAACTTCACCTATGGTGACCTTTTATCCGTATATCTCCTCAGGGGCGGGATAGACTCAAAGGAGAAGGTCTACCTAGTCCTGAACGGCATAGATGAAGAAACGTTCTGGCAGATGACGAAGAAGACGTATGTGAAGTTCGAGCCTGAAGAAATATTTGAGCTAAAGGATAAAGGCATTCTAAAGGTCTTACAAGTTAAAGATTTTAACGAGTTCCAGGTGGTAATGGACGAATACATCAATGCCCCCAAGGACGAGACCAGCAGGATGGTAGTATACACAATAAACTCCTTCATATACTCTGACAACTTCATAAACTTCATCACCCAGTTCTCCTCTCTGAAATACATGTTTGACAGCACGAAAAAGAACATCTTCCTTTTCCTGGCAGAGTACGGTGACCGCAGTGATCTCCAGAGGGTCTACAGCATCTGCAAGGGCATAATTCAGTTCAAGGTTCAGGAGCGTGAGGACAAGATAACCCTGAGGCTTAGGGTCCAGGGTCTGAGCAACGAGATCCAGAGCTGGCTGGGTTATTACATCACGGATGACGGTGCGTTCCAGATCGAGTCCCCGAACATCAGGCGCGTTTGATCTTTTTCATTGTTTTATTTTGCAAAGCAATTTCAAAGCAATTTTTATTTTTATGAATAAAAAGCCCTGTGTTTTTTTAGATTTTCATTTTTGATAGAAATGCTTATAATACTGTTAAGATTATTTAAATTTGATGGATGCCTTTAAAGGAAATAAATTTATTAAAGAAAAGGGTGTGAGCGAGGTAATAGGCACTATTCTCCTGATTGCCATAGCAGTAGTGCTTGTAGCTGTTTTGTCATTGTACATGTCCGGGATGCTGACCGCCCTCACCTCATGCAACCCCAGCCCCCAGTCCCTCTCTATGGAAATGATCCCCAGCGTCTCCAACAACCAGATCACGTATATAGTAAGCTCTGGTTCAATTTCCTCCCCGTTTTTTGTATACCTTCTTAACCCGAACGGCAAAAATGTAATAACAAACCCTGGCGTTACGCTCTCCACCCAGACCGTAACTGTCTCTGGCGGTGGAGTGACGATAAAGATAATGGACGTGAACAAGGACGGCAAGCTGGACGCTGGTGATGTCCTGATCCTTACTTCAACTAATAGTATTTCCAGCTATAATGGTTATACCCTCCAGATTGTTTATAACAATGATATTGTTTATTCATCCGTAATACAGGTATAGGGAGTGGAAGGATGAAGAGTCCCGCATGGAATAAGGATGGTACAGCATTAAAGCCCACGGACCTCACCCCAGTCCTGGTTCCCAGGTACACTGTAAAGCTTGTCTCGAACAACCGCGAGCAGTATTACTGGCGCCTTCCCGGGAACACCAGGTTTGAGCTGTTCATTCCCCTGCCTGATGCCCAGTCAAAGCAGGTACCGGAATACATGGACTTCCTGATAGACGTGATAAACGGCCTGAACGGCATGGAGAAGCAGATCAGCGGTCCCTGGGGCATGGTATTTGTAAAGAAGGGTGAGGAGAGGAACATTCACATTTATGTTTGGTCGGAAAGGATAATTGACATGGACCAGATCCGCTCCTTTTTCCACTCAATATACTCCAGGTTCCTGACGGAGTACGGTAGCTCCTTTGACGTGTTCTTCCGTGAGATAAGGACCGAGGACGTGGCAAAGGGCTACCCGTATATCCCGCTATACATTTCCAATAAGAGATCCTACCTCCGCCTGAGCAATTTCAGGCTGGCGCTGAGCGAGAAGCTTCCCCTGATCTCCGTAGCGGAGTACCATGGTCAGCCCCTGAAGAAGGGTCTCCTGATGGAGAATGTTCTCCTGAACATGGCAAGGGTGAACGACCCTGGAATAGTTGCAATATTCACCATTGTCCTCAAGCGTGGCCACATCAAGCTCCTTGGGGACAGGCAGTACGAGCAGAGGCTCAAGTCAGCAGACTATTCCTCAATGTACATGACCTCTGACGGCACCCTTAACAAGGCCACCTCCAGCCAGGTAGCCCAGCTATTGCACAAGAACTACATTGAAAAGATAGACTCCCCGTACCACTTCATAATAAGGATGAGCTATATGACAGTAGCGGTAAATGACAAGCTCATCCTCAAGCACCCACACGAGAACGTGTTCAATGCCGTTAACGGCTTTTTCACCCACATGGGCAACTACTTCAAGCAGTGGACGTATTTGGAACAGGGCGGGCTGTTCAAGAGCTATGATGAGCTCTTCTCCTTTTTTGGGCAAGAGATTGAAAGGAAAGTAGTGGGCGGTGACGCCCTCCTCTCCCCTAAGGAGCTGTCCTACTTTTTCATTTACCCGACCCTTGACCTCTTCTACCACGGCGGGCTGATCAACATTGCCGGATCCAAGGGCCAAGAGGCATTTGGTCCAGAGTCATACTCCACCCAGGAGCTCTCCCCTGCCCAGCCCGAGCAACCTGAGCAGGCGGACAGCACTGGCGAACTCCCCCAGTTTCCGCAGTCCCCTCCTCCCGCCCAGTCCGCCAGGCCTGTGAACCCGTTTACCCCTTCTCCCAGTCCTAACCCTAGCCCACTGCCCCAGGCTCCTCCGCCGTCCCCCGGTGCGCCAGGGCAACAGCCCCCCAGTGCCCAGGGCCAACAGCCCCAGCCCAGTTTCCCGCCAGCCCCGCCAAAGCCAGGGAACCAGGGTCAGAACCAATCAAGCCAGTCCATACCCGTCCCGCCCCAGGAGTACAATGATGTCCGGGGCATCCAGATCAACCCGGTCCGTGGCATTTCCAAGCTAGTCCTGACCCCTCCGGAGTCCCCTGCCCAGCTCGTTTACCACATCAAGCCCGGCTCCCCCGTCCATGGCATTGCCATAGGCTCCACCGGCTCAGGGAAATCCTCACAGCTCATCAGCATCTTTCTCCAGTCGATCAAGGACAAGAACTCTGCAGTCTTCTACCTAGACCCGTTTGGCAGGGACATTTATGACAGCATTCTTCCGAACCTGGGCAGTGACGACCTGGAGCGGGTAGTAATAATAAATCCTGATGACCCTGACCTGCTCGTGGGCATGAACATAATTGCCCCGCAGGAGCTTGCCCTGGCAAGTTCAGAGGAAGAGAGGTCAGAGCTGGAAGAAAAGATAAAGTCCCAGCCCTCGTACCAGGGCAGTGTCCTGCAGAAGATAGGTGATGATTTATTCGAAACGCTAAAATACATAACAGAGAGCACCTCTGGCACGGGCACTGCCTACGCGGGTGCAAGGATATTGACAAACATATCCAAGGGCATAAAGGTAGTGGGCATGTGGAAGGGCTCCAACCTAGTCGACCTCTCATACTTATTCACTTTCAAGAACTCCAGGCAGAGGCTGAAGGCAATGGTCCCGGCAACAGACATGACCACCCAGGGCTTCATAGAGCTCATGAACCAATACAAGCCTGACGAGCTCCACAGCACCATAAGGCTCATAGACACCATAGTTGATTCCGAGCCTCTCAGGCGCATCCTCTGCACCAGGAACTTCCGTGCCAGCATGCTGAAGTTCATAAACGAGAAGAAGATAGTCCTGGTCACTGGCGGTAGCAACATTACCCAGAACTCCATGAGGGTTCTCCTTTCTTCAATAATCTCAATGGTTTACATAGCCAGCACCAGCCCCAAGCGTGACCCAAACACAAGCGTGTACATATTTGCTGACGAGTTCCAGGAATACGCAAACACGTCAATGAAGCTCATCCTTGACACTGGCAGGAAGTGGTCAGTCTCTCTGTTCCTTGCCACCACGTCCTTTTCCGCAATAAAGAACATGCAGTTGCGCAGTTCCATCCTTGCGAACGCCCAGATCAGGATGCTTTTCAGGCTCGGCGAGGACGACCTCAAGACTTTCAGGACCGAGTCCCAGCTGATTGTCCAGAACGGCTCCACCCTGCCCCCGTTCAACATGATTGCCAAGACCCCAGAGCTCAGGTACGGCATTTACAAGTCCTTCCAGCTCCCGAAGAGGCAGGTGGACCTTGAGGGCATCCTAGCAGTAATAAGGCGGAACACGGGCCAGTACGTGGTGCCTGACGATACCCAGAACAGCCCGCTCTTCGACCCGAACGACCTGTTCGTGGAGATGGCAATGGTGATACTCCAGGCCGAGGGCAGGTACCTGGCCACCCACAACATCCGCGAGGGCGATCCCAAATACCTCAACAAGGGCTTTGTCACCCTCAAGGAGATAGGCAGTACCTGGACCATGCTCGCAAACGTGTTCCCGGACTCATACTTCCCCGTTGATGCCAGGTCATTGTATTCGAAGATCATGCAGGGTGTCCAGCGTGGCATCTTTGCCCAGCTCGAGCACATCGAGAGCAAGGAGATGGCCTATACCGTAACGCAGAAGGGCGAGCTGTTGATAATGCAGTGGCTGGGTGGCTCCTCTGCAGGCAAGGACCTGCACCGCTACTTAATAATCCGTGCCATAAAATATTTGGCAAAGAAGAAGCTTCTAGCCCGCCTCGTGAAGCAGGGTGGCTTCGCGTCCTCTGACCTGGAAGCAGTAGTCCCGGGCGGTTACTCTGGCATTTCCGAGGCTGACAAGAAATTCTTTACTGGGAAGGACAGGGTGCTTGTAGAGATTGAGGTAAACCCGAGTGACATAATAAAGAAGGTAAAGCGTGGCATTGACACCAACTCCTTTGTATTGTTTGTAGTTCCCTCAGAGGATGAAGCCAGGCAGGTCTTTTCAGAAATACTCGAGTTCAAGGAGACCGATGAGTACAAACAGCTGAAATCCCAGTTAAAGGACATTGACGAATACTATTCAGTCCTGAAGATTGACGTTCACAGGGAAGATGGTAGCATTCTCACCTTCGAGACCACGACTGGCAGGGTCTTTGACAACACCCTGCACCAGTACATTGCCACTGACCACACCAACATAATCAGTGTCCCCC
>Ga0080006_1152400_pt1 | contig 16079 bp, 17 predicted proteins | sample RS3BMetagenome_FD_69209 | JGI IMG/M metagenome (GOLD analysis project Ga0080006, IMG submission 69209) | Ferric oxide microbial mat and aquatic microbial communities from Rainbow Spring, Yellowstone National Park, USA - RS3B (SPADES... ... | reverse complement strand
CTATGTGTACTTGTTTGGTGTGTTGACGCTCGCTGCCTTCGTGTGGGTGATTGTCTCCGGCACAGTCCTAGCGATATTTGGACCGGATTGGTGGCATGTGTCGCCGGTCGGACATTTCTTCAACAGCCTTCATTTTTGGTCCGTACAAACCTTCTTTTTCTTCATGATCCTGCATCTGTGGGCACAATTCCTGATGGCCGCGTGGCGCGGCGGGCGGCACTTTACGTGGATGGGCGGGTGGCTACTGTTCTTGGTCTCGATCCTGGCCGGGTTTACAGGCTACCTGTCGCAAAATAACTTTGACTCCGAGTGGATCGCGACACAGGGCAAAGATGCCATGAACGCGGTCGGCGTAGGTGGATTCTTCAACCTGCTGAATTTCGGACAGATGTACGGTCTGCACATCTTTGTGATCCCCCTTGTGATCATCGTCTTGATTGCGGCGCATGTCATTCTGGTGCGGCTCCATGGTGTGGTGGAGCCGATCGCAATCGATGGATTGTCTGACCCGGCCGTTCCGGGTGCGGATAGGAAAGATGAGGTGTCTTGAAGATGAAGGCGATAGACGGAGTTGGTGTGAGGCCGTATCCCAATCATCGGTATCGGCAAATCCCGTACGACCTCGTGCGTGAACTGACAGTGGCGAGTCTTGGCATCGGTGCGGTGGTCCTCATCTTGGCGGGGATCTTCTCTACGCCTGATGTGCCTGCCTTGTCCGCCAAACAAGTGGCGACACAGGACCCGCTGATGCTGGTCCAAACAGAACTGCGTGAACTTGGGTATCAGAGTGGGATTGCAACGTATGGACCGCCGTACAATCACCAAAGCGGGTCGCTACAAGGTTTTGGCTGGTTTTCGCCGCAGACGTGGGCGGGGGTGCAGTTGCCTTTGGATACGGCGAAAGTGGACGTGTTGCACCCGTTGAGTTTGGTGGCGACCATTGACCCGGCCCTGCAGTCTGCCTTGCAGATGTACGAGAAGGCATCGTCAGCTCAGCAAGCGGTCTGGGTCAACAACACAGAGAAGGCGCTGAAAGCCTCGTCGTTCCAAGGCAATCAGGTGGTGTTGCCGTTAGCTGCGAGCGCAAAGGACGCGTATGGTCCCGTGCCGGAGATGAGTAGCGCGTACTTGCGGCTGGCACGTACGGGGCTGCTCGAAGCGGCCATTGACGGAGAACAGGGTGCAGCGCCACTGATCAATCGGACGAAGTCGATTCTGCTCTTCGAGGGACAGGTGGATGCGGCGTATGCTCAGCAGTTCAACATGCTGGGGCAAGACTGGGGTGTGATTCCAGAAACGGGCAATTATCCGGGAGCGGTATGGCTGTGGTACTACACGCTGCTTTATCAGATTCCGCCATATAGCACGTCGCAATCGGCGGACTTGCTCGTGGTGCTTACAGTGATTCTGACGACGGGTATTCTGATGTTTATTCCTTTCATCCCGGGGTTGCGCTCGATCCCGAAGAGGCTCGGCATCTACAGGCTGATATGGCGCAGCTACTATAAAGAACTCCGGGATGGACGGTAGCATGGCGCTCTCGCGCCACCGTCCGCGGGAAGAATAAGCGGCTGCGCCGTTATTCTGGGACGGTAGCATGGCGCTCTCGCGCCACCGTCCGCGGGAAGAATAAGCGGCTGCGCCGTTATTCTGGGACGGTAGCATGGCGCTCTCGCGCCTGCGCCGTTATTCGGGACAGAAAGAGGGTTACGACATGAGTCGACGTCAAGCACGACCGAAGTTTATTCCACCGATGTGGTTGGTGTTGCCACTGATGGCGTTTGGCGTTTACGGGACGTCGCTGTTGTTCAATGCGATCTCTGGAGCTGGACCGTGGGGATATGGGCTGTTGGGTTTGGCTGCGATGTTGCTGTCTGTCCTCATATTAGGCACGCCATTTGCGCTGGCACGCATCGTGCAAAAGCAGCGTAGGGCGGTCAAGCGGGCTATGGCAAACGCAAGGCCATGAGGGGACGAAAGAGGTGTTGGGTGTGAAGCACATTGTATTGGCAACAGACGGATCGACGCCATCTCTTCAAACGATTCCTGTCGTGCTGGAGTACATGCGTCTTTGGCCAGATTGTCGGATGACGGCCGTGTATGTCTCGTCGCTTGAACCGGCGTATTACCCCAGCGTCCCAGGCGTTATGACGATTCCCAACCCGGAAACAGGGAACGAGGAGGCTGCGAAGATCAAGGCCGATGTGGTGGATTCCAACTTTCGGGATATGCTGGAGCGAGTGGACTTTGTGCATTCTTATGGGCATGCGGCGACCGTCATTTGTGATGTGGCGCAGCAGCGTGGCGCGGATTTGATCGTCGTCGGCAGTCACGGTCGCGGGTCGATGGATCGATTGCTGCTTGGGAGCGTCAGCCATGGGGTACTCAATCGAGCGAAGGTGTCCGTGTTGGTGGTCCGCTAGACTTGTCGCAGGACACCCTCTTCGAGGGGATGCGAGGCCTGGATTACCTCTAAAAATGATCCAAATGGACTAGATCAAAATAGTTCAATTCACAGGTCCCTTGTCTCTCTTGTCAGATCATACTGGCGATGGAGAGGAGGGATTCTCTATGACTGCGTACAGGGCACGGAATGGTGCTGTAAGACTCCGCCGTCTGGTGACAGGTTCAGCCGAGTGGATCGTGGGCTTGATCGCCACGATCGAGATTATGATCCTGATCGTGGCGGTCTTTAGTTTGTTCGCGGTCTCGGACCGCTGAGCCAAAGCGAGAAAGGAGGAAGCCCATGAGTAACTTGATGCTCGCACGTTGGCAGTTTGGCGTGACGACCGTGTACCACTTTTTGTTTGTGCCACTGACAATCGGCCTTGTGTTCACCATCGCAGTTTTGGAAACGATTTACGTGGTGAAGCAAGCTGATCACTACAGGCAGTTGGCCCAGTACTTTGGGAAACTGTTCTTGATCAACTTTGCGGTGGGTGTTGTCACAGGGATTATGCAGGAGTTTCAGTTCGGTATGAACTGGTCCGCGTATTCGCGGTTCGTCGGGGATGTATTTGGTGCCCCTTTAGCGGTGGAGGCGCTTTTAGCCTTCTTTCTGGAGTCCACGTTCATTGGCGTTTGGGTATTTGGGTGGGACACGCTCCCAAAGCGAGTCCACCTCGCGGCGATCTGGCTAGTGACGTTGGGTACGACGCTCTCGGCCTTTTGGATCTTGACCGCCAACGCATTCATGCAAGAGCCAGTTGGCTACGCTGTGATCCACGGCCATGCGGAGATGACCAATTTTTTTGCGCTCATCGGCAATGTCCAGTTGTGGCTCGAGTTTCCCCATGTGTGGTTCGCCGCACTGGCTACCGGTGCTTTTTTTGTGACGGGCGTCAGCGCATATCAACTTGTCAAGGGGCGCGCACGTCATCTCTTTGCCCCAGCGCTTCGCATCGGGATCAGCCTGGCGTTGGTCTCCAGTTTTCTTACCATCGTCGTGGGGCACGAACAGGCGCAGCATCTGGTCACGGCACAACCGATGAAGATGGCAGCCTCAGAGGCGTTATGGAATACCAGTCCGGTTCACGCGCCGTGGACAGTCATCGCGGGGATCGACGCAGCAGACAAGAAAAATACATTTGCGATTCAGGTGCCTTATGCACTGAGTATCCTTGCCTATAACCATTTGTCAGGGCGTGTGGAGGGCATGAATCAGCTACAGCAGCAGTACGCGCACCAATATGGCCCAGGCAACTACATTCCCCCTGTCGCCGTCACATTTTGGTCGTTTCGTATCATGGTGGGCGCCGGTACCATCATGTTGTTGTTGGCTTTGTATGGGACCTACCTGATGATTCGCAATCAGTTGGATGACAGAAGCTGGTTCCTCCAGATGCTCATCCCGTCGATGGCGTTGCCCTTTCTGGCAAACTCCATGGGCTGGATCATGACCGAGATCGGGCGGCAGCCATGGACCGTGTTTGGCCTCTTTAAGACGGTGGACAGCGTGTCTCCCAATGTATCGGCTGTGATGGTGTTGACGACCCTGATTGGGTTTGCGGGGGTCTATGGCATCTTGGCTGTGGTCGATGTCTTTCTTCTCGCAAAATTTATTCGCATCGTTCCTGACCCAGAGCGCAAGGATCCTGGGCCGGACGATGGGCTGGGTTTGGCCCACGCATTGGAATCATGAGAAAGAAGTGATCACACGATGACGCTGCAGATTATCTGGTTTGCCCTCATTGCCGTCTTGTTTACGGGATTCTTTTTTCTCGAAGGATTCGACTATGGCGTCGGTGTGCTCGCGCCGATCATCGGCAAGACAGATCGAGAAAGACGGCTGGTGATCAATAGCATCGGACCGTTTTGGGATGCCAATGAGGTCTGGTTCATCACGGCTGGCGGAGCAATGTTTGCGGCGTTTCCCAACTGGTACGCCACGTTGTTTTCCGGATTTTACCTCGCACTATTCGTTTTGTTGCTGGCGTTGATCGGACGTGGCGTAGCGTTTGAGTTTCGTAGCAAAGTAGAAAATCCGCTTTGGCGTAGTACCTGGGACTGGGTGATCTTTGGTGGAAGTTTGTTGCCGCCATTGTTGTGGGGAGTGGCACTGGCCAATCTGATGCGTGGCGTGCCGATTGACAGTGAGATGAACTATACAGGCACATTTTTTGACCTGTTGAGTCCGTATGCGTTAGTGGGAGGGGTCTCCATGTTGCTGCTTTTTGTGGTGCATGGCGCGCTTTTCCTCACGTTGCGCACAGATGGCGTTCTCCAACAGCGGGCGAGACGTTTTGCCGCGTTGACCGGTCCGTGGACGACCGTCGTGATGCTGCTGTTCATCGTGTTGTCTTATTTTCAAACCGACATGTTTACGAAGGTGGGTATTGATCCAGGACCTGTGCCAGTACTGGCAGGACTGTGTCTTGTCTCGGTGCCGGTTTTCATTCGTTCCAAGCGTGATGGTTGGGCATTTCTAATGACTGGCCTGACGATCGTTCTGTCGACTGTCACTGTCTTTCTCGATTTGTTCCCTCGTGTGATGGTCAGCTCTTTAAACCCGGCTTGGAGCTTGACCATCTACAATGCGGCGTCCAATCCGTATTCCCTGCGGGTGATGACGATTATAGCGATCGGTGCCCTACCGTTTGTGCTCGCGTATCAAGGTTGGACGTATTGGGTCTTTCGTCAGCGCTTGCGGGCGGGCGCCCACTTGGACTACTGATGGAACCCGCGCTACTCAAACGGGTGCGGCTCTCGCGTCTGCAGCTTTACATCAGCGTGGGTGTGGCCATCATCGCAAGCCTGCTTTTATACTGGCAGGCAGCCACATTGATGCAGGTAGTCAACGGTGTGTTCCTGTACAAGGCCAATGTGACGGACGTTCTGCCCGCGATCTTCTCGATAGTTTTCATTTTCGCTCTTCGCGGCGTTCTGCTGTATGTTTCGCAAGACATGGCTTCGCACTTGGCGAGGCGTATGAAACAGGACTTGCGGCGCGAGTTGCTGGAACACTTGGTAAAGCTGGGGCCCGCTTTTGTTTCGGATCAGCAGTCAGGGGAATTGGTGAATACGGCCTTCTCGGGGCTCGAGCACCTGGAGGTGTACTTGGCCAAATTTCTGCCGCAGGTGGCCTTTGCGGCGGCGGTGCCTCTATGTTTATTCGTGGTTGTGTGCGTCCATGACTGGTTGACAGCCGTAATCCTCGGTGTGACGGCACCACTGGTTCCGATTTTCATGATTTTGGTGGGGGTTGCCGGAAAGCGTGCGATGGATCGCCAATGGCGACTGCAGAGCCTTCTGGCTGGTCGATTCCTGGATGTGCTTCAGGGACTGACGACGCTCAAGGTGTTTGGTCGCAGTAGACAGGAGGAGAAACGGCTTGCCGCTTCCACGGAAGCATACCGACAGGCTACGATGAGGACATTGCGTATCGCTTTTTTGTCCGCGCTGACCTTGGAGTTACTGACGACCTTGTCGACAGCGGTCGTAGCGGTAGTCCTCGGGTTGCGTTTGGTAAACGGTAGTCTCACGTTTGCTACGGCGTGGCTGTTGTTGTTGTTGACGCCTGAATTCTATGCACCGATTCGCTTGCTCGGCACGCAGTATCACGCGAGTATGGAAGGGGTTACGGCTGTTCGCCGAGTGTTCGCCATACTTGATGTGCCACCGCTTGGGGTTGTGCCCACGGGAACGCGCTGGACGCGCCCCTTGCCGCTGATGATTCATCATATCCGCTTTGGCTATGACGTCATGAATCCTGTGCTGGAGGATGCAAACCTGACGCTGGAGGCCGGGGAAATCATCGCTCTGGTGGGGCGGAGCGGTTGCGGGAAGAGTACTCTGCTGAATCTTCTGCAAGGATTCCTTTGCCCCCAATCTGGAGAAATCGACATCGGAGGCGTTTCACTGCAAGACGTTCACCTGGATTGGTGGCGTAGTCAAGTCTCTGTGGCTGGGCAGAAATCCCAGGTGTTCGCGGGATCGATATGGGACAATCTCGCGATGGCGCAACCGCAGTTGACACCCGCTCAGGCGTGGGATGCACTGGAGGTCGTGGGACTGACGGAGTGGGTGCGTGCCTGCCCAGCTGGTCTTCAGATGTCACTTGGCGACGAGGCCATGCACTTGTCTGGCGGGCAGGCGCAACGTCTTGCCATTGCGCGAGCACTCGTAGCCTCATCGGCTATCATCTTGTTGGACGAACCCACGTCGCACCTGGATCCTCTTACGGAGTCGGACGTTATGCGACGCGTTTGCGCCACGCTTCGACTGCAAGGGCGAGCGGCGCTGATCGTGACGCACCGGAGTGCCGTTTTACCCTACGTCGATCGTGTGGTTGAGGTGCGGGAGGGGAAGGTGTTTTCCTTGGTTCCCTTCACTGGCATCCAGTCGTATGAGTCGAAGGAGGCAGCCAGATGGATACGATGAAACTCAGCTTTCGTTTCTTGTTCCCGTATCGAAGGCAGATGGCCCTTTCTTTACTTATCAGTTTTCTATCCTCTGCCATGAATGTCGGACTATTGGCGACATCCGGACTGTTGATCGCGAAAGCCGCCTTGCATCCAGAGACGATTTTGCTGATCTGGGTTCCCATAGTCGCTGTGCGGACATTTGGTTTATCGAGAGCGGTTTTTCGCTATTTGGACCGCTATCTGTCTCATGATGTGACATTTCACGCGCTCAAGGACATGCGCGTGTGGATGTACCGGCGCGTCGAACCCTTGGTGCCTCAATTGTGGGATCACACGCAGGTGGCAGATGTGCAAACGCGCCTCACGGAAGACGTGGATAGTTTACAGGTGTTCTACGTGCGCGCATTGTCCCCTGTGGTGACTGCTGTACTCATCGGGGTCTCGCTCGCTCTGTTCTGCGGGCTGTGGAGTCCTGTGCTTGCGTCGTCGGTAGTGGGACTCTACGCCCTTGCGGCGTTCTCACTACCGCTGTTCAGCTATGCATTCGGCCGAGCGCACGGACAAGCTTTCGTGCGCGGTCGGGCAGCTTTTCGCGTCCTCATGACGCAACTCTTGCGTGGTCTTGGCGACGTCATCATGCTCGGGCGCGCGACAGAAGCCCTGGCTCAGTTGCAGCAACGGCAGCAGCAACTGGCGCGGAACCAGGGACGGCTTGCGCGCATAGCGGCCTTAGGGGAAGTGGGTCCGCTTATGGCACAGGGACTGGCCGTGGCCGTCACATTGGTCATGGGCACGGCGCTTGTGAATGATGGACGTATGTCGGGTGTGGACTTGCCTATGCTCGTGCTGGCCGTCATGGCGGCGTTTGAGCCTCTGGCTTCGCTCGGCGAGGCGTACAGAGAACTTGGCATCTGCCAAGAGGCCGTCCGGAGACTGACGGTGCTGACTACGCAAGAGCGGCCGGAGGTCAAGAGCATAGCTGGACCGCCACACAGTGACTTGACGCGTATCGACCACGGTGAGTCAGGTGCGCTGGCGATTCGCGATCTGTGCGTGCGCTATGAGTCGGGACAGCCGCTCATCCTGGACGGGCTTGACCTGCAGGTACGACCTGGCGAGCATGTCGCACTGGTCGGTGTGAGTGGGTGCGGGAAGTCGACGTTGGTGCGAACATTACTTGGGTTGTGGCCTAGCGAACGGGGAACCATCCTGGTGTCGGGACATGAGGTCAAGGACACGACTTCAGAACTCGGGTACCCGCACATGGCCGTCCTTGAACAACACCCTCACCTGTTTCATGCGTCCATTGAAGAGAATCTGCGTCTAGGCGACTTGACGTATACCGAAGATGAGTTGTGGGCCGCGCTCGACGAGTCTCAACTGGCTGAGCAGGTTCGAGCTTTCCCTCGCGGATTGGGAACGCTGGTAGGTGAACTGGGCGCACGGCTTTCTGGTGGAGAAGGACAACGCCTTGCATTAGCGAGGACGTTGCTTCGCAAGGCGCCTATTCTGATCTTGGATGAGCCTACGGCAAGTCTGGATGAACAGACGGAACGCGCCTTTCTGGAGACAATGTGGTCAAGCACGAGAGGGCGAACAGTGATCTGGGTCACACACCGGTTGGCTGAGATCACAGAAGTCGATAAAATTGCAGTCATGGCGAGGGGTAAAATTATTGAACAAGGCACACATGCACAGTTGCAAAGTATGAAGGGCCACTATTGGGCACTTTGGGCAGCAGGGCAAGAAGTGGGCGCGGGGGTGATAGCATGAAAGCTCTTCTACACGCATGGAGGGAGACAGAACGTGCACGGCGCCAGGTTACGCTCGAGTCGGTGATGCCGTGGGACGTAACCAATGACATACGCACATCTCTCGCGGCGATTCGATATCTGTTGTTTCCGTATGACCAAACCGCCATCACGGGAGACACCATCGCATCGATCACCAAAGCGACGGATGAGATCCAACGAATCGAGAACCTGTTCCACGAGTATGAACAAGCGCGCGTGTCGCATCCGGACGGTCAATGAGTGCCGCCGAACGAGTCACTTGGCAGGGTCAATCCGGAGCGAGTGGCATAGGCAGCCGCCTGTGTGCGGTTGTTTAGATGGAGTTTCTCCAGGATGTTTCGCACGTGATTGCGCACGGTGTTTTCGCTGATGTAGAGGGCCAGCGCAATGTCACGATTACTTGCTCCCGTGCTGAGCTGTCTCAACACCTCGATTTCGCGATCGGTGAGAGGATCCACCTCTGGCGCGCGGGTTGCCCGCTTTGCACTGAGTTCGTGAATGATTTTAACGGCGAGATTACCTGGAATGACGGGCTCGCCTGCATGGATCCGTTGCACGCTCTCCACCACTGTTTGCGGACTGGCGTTCTTGAGTACATAGCCAGACGCACCTGCCTTGACGGCTTCGAATAGCGACTCTTCTGTATCGGACACGGTCAAGATCAGGATTTTCGCGTGTTCATCGAGTGCGCGAATGAGGCGTGTGGCCTCAATGCCCGTCATCACGGGCATGTGAATGTCCATAATCATGACATCAGGGTGGTGCTCCTTGAATAGTGCCAAGGCGGTCTGACCATCGCCTGCTTCGCCTATGACTGAGATGCCCGCGTGGCGGCCGATGATCGTGCTCACTCCTTGGCGGAACAATTCATGATCGTCCACGACGCACACGCGAATGTTGTTTTCACTCATTGGGCCCATCATCGACTCCCTCGTTTCCCGAGACAGATTTCACTTTATCATACCCGAGATGTGTGGTGTTCGAATGACACAAAAGGACTATTTTCAAGTGACGGCCTGGTCCGATCCATCCTTGGTCCAGACGCCCTGTGCTATACTCGGCTCATAGAGTGCCTGGGATGCCAGGGTGAACCCCACGTGTAGAGAGGAATCTTACATGCTGCGCGAGACGCTTGCCCAACTGGAACATACCGTAAAGGAACTGGCGGATATCGATATGGCGCTTGACGAGGCGTCGATTGTGGCTGTGACGGATCAAAGCGGGACGATTACATTTGTCAATGACAAGTTTTGCGAGATATCACAGTATGATAAGGATGAGTTGCTTGGACACAATCACCGCATCATCAATTCTGGTTACCACTCGAAGTCGTTTTTTCGGGAGATGTGGCGCACCATCGCGCAGGGCAATGTATGGCGCGGGGAGATAAGGAATCGAACAAAGCACGGGGCGTACTATTGGGTGGATACGACGATCGTCCCGTGTTTGACCCATGAGGGCAAGCCATACAAGTATGTTTCATTACGCATCGATATTAGCAAACGCAAAGAGATCGAGGAAACCCTCGACACGCTGATTGCCACGTTGCCGGATCTGGTCATTTTCAAGGATGGTCAGGGGAATTGGCTTAGCGCCAATCAGGTGGCCCTCGCACTGATCGGCATCGGTGAGGAAGCGTATCGAGGAAGAACGAGTGAAGAACTGGCTGATCTCTCATGCAGCGCCAGGGAATGGATGGCCTCTTTGGCGAGGGTAGAGGAAGAGGCGTGGCAGACCTCCGCGACGCTGGAGCGCGAGTTTGAGGTGACTACTGAGGTACGGGAATCGCGTGTGTTTAAGTTCAAATGCGTGCCAGTATTTCATGATCGAGGCGCTCGTAGCGGGATGATCCTGCTCGGCCAAGACGTCACGGAACAGCGTCGGACCGAGGCGTTTTTGCGCCGTGCCGATCAGATCACGGCAGCAGGGCAACTCGCGTCGGGTGTTGCGCATGAGGTCCGAAATCCCTTGTCCGCTCTCAAATGGTCTGTACTGATGTTGCAGGAAAAGTATGAACGCGAGGCCCTCTTTCCCATGATGTTGGCTGAGATCGATAGGATAGACCATACAGTGGAGCAACTTCTCACGTTGTCGCGTGACAAGGTCAGCGTCTTTTCGCAGGTGAATGTCGACGAGGTTTTGCGGGGATTGGTGCCGATCCTGCGAGCGCAGGCAGAAGAGCAAGGAGTTTCGATCCGCTTGACGATGGCGTCCGATCTGCCGCCGGTATGGGGAGATGGCAATCAGCTCAAGCAGGTGCTGGTCAACCTCATGAAAAACGCGATCGAGGCGATCACGGAGTCTGGGCAGGTGGACGTCAGTCTGTCATTATCTGAGGACGGGAACCTTGCGATCGAGATTGTGGACAATGGTGTGGGGATGCCGCGAGAGGTGGTTGCCCGAGCCGGGGAGCCTTTTTTCACGACCAAGCCTGGTGGGACTGGGCTCGGCCTGATGATGTGCCACCAAATCGTCAGAGAACACGGCGGCAGTTTGAACATTTTATCCAGGGAAGGGAGAGGCACGACGATCTCTGTGTTGTTGCCTGTTTCGCAGCCTTCAGCATGAAGACTGCCGCTGGCCCGAGAACGGCGATGCTCATGCAGACTCCTTGCGTGCATACCTTCGAACAATGAGGGTATGCATATCTGGGCTGTTACGACTTAGCCCCCCAAGATACTGGATGTGTAATATCAGGGATCAGGCAGGCGGGTTCTTCATGGCAACTGTTCGGGACACTACCTAATCATCTCAGACTCGGCGGTTTTGCTTACGGCCGGAATTCACCGTCTGCGATCAGATGAGAGGATGGGGAGATCTTTTGGAGATGGAGCCGTACTTCATATACGTAGGAAGCTATGCTGATCAGGCCCACGCAGGCATTCACTGGCTGCGTTTCGACCCCGAATCAGGGGCGTTGTCGCCCGCTGGGTCGATCTCGGGAATCAGCAACCCTTCGTTTCTTGCCTTCGATCAGTCCCGGCGTGTCCTATATGCTGTCAGCGAGTGTGAGGAGGGTGCTGTGGTGTCCTATCAGGTCAACGCGGGAGGCGGATTGACCGAAGTCAGTCGCCAGTCGACGGCTGGCGCGTCGCCATGCCATCTGGCCTTGGACAGGACCGGCACCTGGCTTGCGGTGACGAACTATGGAGGAGGGAGTGTCTCACTCTTTCAGGTGCGCGATGGGGGCGTTCTGGACCCCTGCGCGGATTGCGTGCAGCACACGGGAAGCGGTCCGCTTTCGAATCGTCAGGAGGCAGCGCACCCGCATTCTACCACGACGAATCCGACAAATGGGCAGTTTATCGTTGCGGACCTGGGTGCGGATCAGATTTACGGGTATGGCGTGGACGAAGTGGGAGAACGGTTGGTTGAGTCTGCGAGAACGACTATAGATCCGGGAACTGGACCCCGCCACATGGCGTTTCATCCGACTGGATCCTTCTTGTACGTGGTCGGTGAACTCAATTCTACTATCACGACGTTCGTGTTCGCCGTCGAGACCGGCCGGTTCGAACGGCGTCAGACTGTTTCAACGTTGCCTCTGGATCTCATCACCCACAACACCACCGCTCACATCCAAGTGGATGAAGCGGGGCGATTCTTATATTGTTCCAATCGAGGTCATGACACCATCGCGACATTTTCCGTCGGTGCAGAGGGGACCCTGACCCAGGTGGCCTGGACTTCATGTGGAGGCCAAACCCCGCGCCACTTTGCACGGGTTCAGGGGACTCCCTACCTCATCGTCGCTTTGCAAGACTCGGACTTGATCGTGACGATGACCATTGGTGACGACGGCGTGCCTCACCTGACGGGGCAGTCTGTTCGCGTCGAGAGTCCAGTTTGCATCTTGGTGTGAGGGGACTGCGCCCAACGCCGCTGATTGACTCGCCTGAACCAGAGCTACATCGGCTACCGAATCATTTGCGCCCAGTCAAGGGGAGGGATAGACTTGAGGCGATCCCCACTCTGGCCGTGACTACGAACGACGGACTTGCGTGGACGCTACGTCATCCGAAGTGTCCACGCAAGTATTCCTCGGCGCAGCGCGCGGGCTGGCTGACCCTCGTGGCGCATCCCCTGACCGCGCGCGACATCCTGCTGCTTCCGGTTCCAGCACTGGAGAACCAAGTGCCGGCCTTTGCGCTTCTATCCAAGGATGGTGGCGCACACTTCGAGCCGCTGTCACTCGGGCGCGGATGGGAGCCTACGGGAGGCGATGGTCTCCTGTATGCGCTGGAAGGCGGTGTGCCGCTTGGTGGAACTCCTCCTGCACAGGGGCAGCTCATGATCAGTCGCGACGGTGGGTAGCAGCTTGTGAGCACTGGCGTCAGTGGATCGATGCTCGACGTCCTCGGTCCACATAGTTGGCTTCTTATGGGTCCGAACCTGTGGAGCTACCAGGTGAGCCCGATGAGGGATGGGTAACGTGCGAGCGCCTTGGCCCCCTGCCACGTATGAGGGTGTGCAACCCCTTCCTTTTGCGCATGCAAAGCAGCATCGACGGGTCGACGCGATTGGCCTTGTAGGATGATTGCGGCAGAACCTGGCGCAGCCTCGCGCTACACATTTGCCGATAACGGTCTGTCGGCTGTGTTCCTCAACCGACAGCTTGGCTATGTCTTCGATGCAGGCTTTCAGTTGAATCAGGGGACTCAGTGGGAGCGTGAGTTATGGCAGACAGCCGATGGCGCAAAGACGTGGCACCCGTTTTACGTCGCACCGCTGACTCTGGTCTCCTCCGGGGATGTGTCAGCGACACGACACACGCTCATCTTGGCGGGGGAGGTGTAACCCGGATCTCGGGAGACACATCCCGAAGCAGATATCATTCGCCTCCAGTCAAGTCGGGTGATGGAGACGATGGATGGCCGCCTGTATGAGACACGCGACGGCGGTGAGAAGTGGAGTCCGCTTGTATTGGAGGCGCCCGGCATTACTCCAATGTATTGAGCAAAGGGAAACGGATGACAGCGGATGACAAGGACTGAGGGTGGTGATGATTCATTGACCTCCGTGTCTCTTCAGGATTATGAACCCGAATGGACAAAGCAGTTTGAGACCGATCGTGCGTTGCTCCTCGGTGCGCTGGGCGAACGGGCCAAGCACATCGAGCACGTCGGCAGTACGTCCATTTCAGGTATGAAGGCGAAGCCTATTATTGACATTGCCCTAGCCGTGGACTCATTTTCGGTAGTGAATAATGAAACCATCGTACAATTAAGGGGAATCGGCTACGAGTACGTTCCCAAATTCGAGTTTCCCGATCGTCGATTTTTTCGGCGTGGGACGTGGGGGGCGGGGACGCACCATTTGCATGTGTACGAGGAGGGCAGCCGTGCTTGGGAAAACATCCTGTTATTTCGGGATTATCTCCGGGCACACCCGCAGACGGCCAGCGAGTACGTGGCGCTAAAGGAGCGACTGGCACAAATGACTGTGGATCGGCAAACGTATACCGATCTGAAGGGGCCGTTTGTCGAGAGGGTTGTAAGCCAGGCAAGGGTCGCCGCCCGGGCCGCCCGTGACCGGATCACGTAGGTTGAGGTCTTGCCTGAGGAGAAGGTTGCGCTTGCCCAGTGGCTGGTGGACGATCGCTGGGACAACTACACGAACCCTGAGATCGCATACGAATACGCGCTTACCTGGATAGACCGGGGCGGCTTTCAGGGTGAGGACAGGCGAACCTATTGGATCACGATAGACGATCATACTCGCGTGGGACTCATACAACTGTACGATCTGCTGGACCCTACGGCCATGTTCGACATCCGCATCAACACGATCTACCGCGGCAGGGGAATCGGCCGCCAAGCGGTGAAGTGGCTGACCGATCTTGCGTTTTCCCGTTTTGGGACCATTGCCCGTCTGGAGGCTCACACGCGCCAAGACAACCTTGCGATGCGCAAAATTTTGCTTGTGTGCGGATTCGTCAAGGAGGCGCATTATCGCGGAGGCTGGCAGGCAGGGGCCGGCCCGATTGAGTCGGTCGATACGGTGGGCTACGCCATACTTCGTTACGATTGGATGCATCATACGACAACGCCGGTGGACTGGGATGATTTGCGGCCAGTGTAGTGCTTGTAGTGCTTGTAGTGCGTGTAGCCAGTGACTGCCTCCCGTCCGGTGCGAGGTTTGAGTGCCTCGGGTCTGGGTTGCATTTGGCGCGATAGATACTGACGATCGCGTTTCGGACAAGAAACCGTCGGTTCAAGTGGGTGGTCGCATGATTCGGACTCAGGGGGTCACACCAGACGCCAAAGGCCCAGATCGAACCAGATTGCGCCGGCCCGCTCGCAGTTCGACCGGACGGCAACTTATACATTGGCGACGACCAACGCGATCAAATTCTTGAAATGCAGCCGAACGTTCGTTTCACGGTGCTCGCCGGGACTGGGAAAGCGGGCTTCTCCGGAGACGGAGGCCGAGCGACGGGGGCCAAACTGGACGATCCAGGAGGTATGACCTTCGGACCGGGCGGCACCGCGTGGCCAACGGAAGCCGCGCACTTGACTTAGCTCTGTTAGGGCCTACGGATGTGGCCGTCGAGCAAAATGCCGAACTGTACATCGCGGATACTGGTGCGAATCAGATTGTGCGTTGCAGCAAGGGCCGATTGTTTGAGGTGGTAAGGTCCTCTAACGGCCTGTTTCAGGGCGTTTATGGCGTGGGCGCCGCGACCGATCGTGCATCGGCGGATGGCGTCGACGGGTTGGTGATGAATCGTGAAGGGGAGCTGTACATCGCGGGAGCAGCGACCAAAGCATTGTTGATTGTACTTCCCAATGGGAGACTCGTGCGCGAGGGGACCATGACGACGTTCTATCCACGTGGTGATGGGGGGTTGGCAGTCGGCCCTTCGGGGCAGATCGTGGACATCAGCGGGGAATCGATCGGGAGTGTCCGAAGCGACGGGGTTCATATCAGCGTAAATTTCTGGTATCGGCATTTACCTGATGGAATCGGGGGTGTTCGAACCGAACGGCCTAGCCGTCGGGGCAAATGGCACGATCTGCGCAGGCAGTTTTGCGGGAAACGGAGTGACTGCGAAGAGCACGATTCTGGCTATTGGAAAGCGGGGCAGCGTGCGGATCCTGTGGATCCTGTGGTGCGCGTGACCCTTGCGCGTTTTGTTGTAGCAGACGTGTTGTAGCGGGCGCGGGATTTCTCTGTGAAGTGGCCTCCGCCACGTCATCCTGGCGCTGATGATGGCAACCGATAACGCCTGAACGCCGACGCATCTCGTGCGTCAGGATCTCGGAGACAGTTCTACGTAATGCGAGGGTGCGCCGACTCGGATGATCCAAGTGCCGTTCGCTGCTGAGTTCACTTTGAGACTTCGAGGGGTGCGTAAGTCTCAAAATGAGACTAGAGGAGCGGTTTAAGTCTCAAAATGAGACTTCGGGGGGGGCGTAAGTCT
>Ga0080006_1188991_pt1 | contig 16080 bp, 15 predicted proteins | sample RS3BMetagenome_FD_69209 | JGI IMG/M metagenome (GOLD analysis project Ga0080006, IMG submission 69209) | Ferric oxide microbial mat and aquatic microbial communities from Rainbow Spring, Yellowstone National Park, USA - RS3B (SPADES... ... | reverse complement strand
GCCCATACTTCTCAAAGCTCGACTGCGACGCAAACGTCTGCTGCCTCATTCGCCATCCACCCCTAACCATCAGATTAAGCCATCAGGCAGCAGTCGCAGAACTTGTGCAGAGTTTCCCTAGGATCATTTCGGCCGGAACTGGGCGGTGTTTTTGCGCTACAGCGTTCGTATGCGAACGTCCTATGCATCCACGACCACCAGGACCTTCATCGCGTCCTCCTTTCGCCTCGCATTTTCGCCCATACATATGCATGATCTGACAATTAGAGGCGCTTGATAACCAATGGTTGCAAATTATTCGGCGGTGAGTTAGGATGAGCACATTGATCGATTTGCCACTGTAAGGAGGTGCCTTGCACCACAAATCGTTCCTGTCTCGTGAGCGGGGAATGGCCCTTTGCAGACAAAAAGCACGGGAGAGTTGTGAAAATACACACGTTCAGAAAAAGTCTCCTATTAGTCTCAGCAATATCCGTCGTGCTGGGTGCACCGGCGGATTGGGCACAAAAGGCGTCCCCTACGCTCCTTGCTTCACGCAATAGCTTCGCTGAGAAAACGATCACAGTACCCATGAAGACCGATCGTTGGCTTTCGAACGGCAATGCCACGTTCACGGCTGACGATCATGCCCCCGATGGGGTGCTTGCGATCAGTAAGGGACCTGTCGATGTGAAAGGTTTGACCTTTCGCGATGGCGCAATCGAATTCGATATGTACATGCCGGATCACGGGATACTTGGAATGAGGCTCCGCGCGCAGAATCGAGATAACGCCGAAGCTCTCTTCTTCCGCCCACAGAAGGACTGCAACACCTCTCCTGATTGCATGCAGTACATGCCTCTTGAGCATGGCGCGTACGAATGGGATTTATTCCCGGAGTATCAAAGTTCCGCGCCCATTCGAACCCTGAGCTGGAATCATTTTCGAATCTTGGTCATGGGGAGGACGATGCGTGTCTACGTAAACCGTTCCAGCAAGCCAACGCTCAGCGTGGACCACATGGAGGGCGGTGCGCTGTCTGGGGCACTCACCTTCGGGGGGCCGGCAAAATATGCGAATCTCGTGATCATACCTGCGAAGCCATTATCCGCCGCAGCCCAAACCGTGCCGGAGCGGAAAGACGGATTCCTGCGACACTGGAAGATTTCAACGGCATCCGTACTCGCCTCCGTTCACGACCCAAAGCTCGATGCTCCCATGGGCGTTCAGCCGCCTTATGCGTCGATGCCCCCTGATGGTAAGGCTTGGAAAGCCATAACTGCTGAGACGAAGGGTCTGGTCAATTTCTCACACGAAGTCGGGTCTGCGAAAGACGGTTCGGTGATCTCTCTGGCGTGGGCAAAGACTACGCTCGTCTCCGACAAGGCACAATCGAAAACAGTCCAGATCGGCTGGGTACGCGAGATCTGGGTTTACGTGAACGGAACTCTCGTATTCTCGGACAGAAACATCGAAGGTCTTCCGGCGGCGAAGGCCGCCGACGAACGGATCTCGTTAGAGAACGGAACGTTTCTGTTGCCACTCAGAAAGGGCAAAAATGAGATCGAAATCGGGCTAGACGATAATCTGCCGGGCAACACGCAGCACTATGGCTGGGGTATGGAATTAAAGATTAAAGATTCGGCCGGAATCTCGTTGGAAACGGAAAAAGTGGCTGGTCAGTAGTGATGCTTGGGATGGAGTCTCTCTTCACGAAATACCGCGCAGAGTAGAGCCGGTGGGAAGGTCGTGATAGTGCACCCAGGAATTTTTACCAGTATCGCCTTTGGAAAATTGGATGAGTCCTGGTGCTCCACGGCATACATCCAACGGCTCCTAAGTAGACAGAAGTCCTTATTACTTCGAGGCATTAGATCGCCAGACCGCTGTGACTGTTCTCTTCGTCAATAGCGGAAAAGCTGGACGCCTGCCCAAAGCCTTGCGATCGTCGGCTCGACCAAGACAGCACGGTCCGGGCTTCAAATCTTCCCTTCATTGTTGTCATTGCGGTCTGCTTTGCCAAGCTTATTCTCCCAGCGTACACGGGCATCTCGGGACCATCATCCCGACCGAACTATCGGTAGCGACATACGGTTATGGTTGTTCGATGACAAGGTGAACCACGAAGCCTCGCAATCACAGTGGGAAGAGTCTCCCTGCGAGAACAGACGAGAGATAGCGACTATTTGCGCTCGAAAGCGCCACCCGCTAATGGCAAAGTAGTCGGTGTGTCCACAATGATAAAACCAAAGAATAATTTGCACCCAATGGTTCCTATAAGCCTCTAATCGACATATCGCACGTTTGAAGTGGCGAAAATGCGGGGCAGAAGGAGGATGTAAAGGAGCTTCTAGTGATCGGTGGGAGTCGCAAGACGTTCGCGAGTGACACGCTGCACACGGTTCTACAACCCTAAATTCTGTTCCTGTTTACTTTAGTTTTGAATCGCCTCGCGGCCTGGTTGTGATAACGCCGGTTAGCGACGCCCGCAACGAGGGTTAGTTGAAGGAGAGATAATGAAACGACGAATCGGCAAGCTATTCCTTGTACTGCTAAGTTCAGCCTTGGTTGTTCGCGGCCAGAGCCCACAGTCCCCGCAGATGGTTCCGGCTGCCACAAGCAATATCGTATCGGACACCATGGATGTGCAGCACGTACTTGATGCTTATCACGCAGCGGTTCTCGCTCACGATGGAGCGCGACTCGCCAGCTTGTTTCTTCCTCAGGGGAGCACCTGGATCAACGTGCTTTCTGACGAAGCCTACGCGCGTGTCAAAGCCAAATCGCCGAATGCGACAAGGGTTCGCGTCGGCAGTTATACAGACTTTGCTAAGTTGGTATCCTCCTCGAAGGCAAGCCTCGATCCGACCCACACAAACATGACGATTCACACTGACGGAACAGTGGCCTCCGTGTACTTCGACTTCATCTTCCTGGTTGATGGAAAGGAAACGAATCGCGGAAGCGAGACTTGGGTCCTTGTGAAATCGGACGGTGGATGGAGGATCGCCGATATCACTTATTCATCAAATCCTCGTCTGTGATTGATTGTGATCAGTCGGAGAGAATGCGATAGGCGCAGCCAAAGCGGTTGACCTGAGTAATGATAAGTGGGTATCAACATCCAGCTTCGTCCACTCCAGGCTTATCACCTCGCTGAATCACTACGGTTGGCTTCAATAGCTAAACGCTCAACCCTAATAAATCCGATTGTGTTTTCCCACGACATGTCAACTTGGGAGCCCGTCATTGAGAAGATCTACGACTTCAACGCGGCACCGGCTCCATTGCAGGCTTCGAATCGGCGCAGCACTTCGGGAAGCTCGTCTTGTGTGTGCTAAGCACCCGGAATTATCTGGTGAAGAAAGAGAAAACTATGAGCACTAAAATTGTAACGAGATCGACCCAAGCCCACACCATCACCGTCGAAGCAGCGAACGAGTTGATCAAGATAGCTCGCGCAGCCTCTCCGGCAGATCGGATTTGAAGTGGCGATTGCGGTTACGGATACGGCTGGAAATCTCAAAGCCTTTGCGCGCACCGACGCCTGCCCATTCCTGGCGGCAGACGTTGCAATCGACAAGGCCTGGACTGCCGCAGCCTTTGGGTTGTCCACCCACACATGGGCGTCGATTCTGACTAACCCACTTGTTTCCCAGCTTGCACATCGACCGCGTCTCGTAGCGGTTGGCGGTGGTTATCCCGTGATCGAAAGCGGTAGGGTCATCGGTGCGATCGGCGTCTCCGGTGGCACCGCCGAGCAGGACCAGCAGGCAGCCGAAGCGGCACTGAGCAGCCTCGACTTTACGCTCCCCGCATAATCCGTGGCGGGAAACCTCAGACGACTTGCAAGAAACAAAGCTGGTGCAACTCACATCGACCCGCGGCAGATATAACGAGGCGCGGGGCCACCCGGAGCCCCGCGTCCGCGCCTCTTACGATTGTTCAGCAGATCGTCAGTACTTCACGTTTGCTAAATCCTCGATCATCCCTGGGCCGGTCGGCTCCCAGCCCAACGTCTTGCGCGTCCACTCGCTCGAGGCCGGCATGTCCATCGTCGCCGCATGACCAAAGAACGGTCCGAAGTGTTCGCGGGCCTCTTCTGCGGGGATAGCAATGGCCGGCACGTGGAGGCCCCTCGCTATCGTCTCGGCGATAGCGCGCAGGGACACGCCTTCTTCCTGTACCGCGTGATACGTCGTCACGCCCGATCCCGTGTTCTCGACTGCCAGATAGTACAGGTGTGCAACAGCGTGCAAGGGGGCTGCAGCCCAGCGGTTTGCGCCGTCGCCCACGTAGGCCGAGACACCCTTCTCCCGTGCGATCTGAATGACCCTCGTCACCAGTCCCTGCTTCCGCGTGTCGTGCACCTGCGGCAGACGCACAATCGCCACATGCACACCCCTTGCCGCAACCGCCTGAGCGCCTGCTCCGGCCTACGAGGCATTGCAGCCGATTCTGCTGGAGGATCAGTCTCTTTGCGAGGCTGGCCCGGCGCACCAGCCGTGATTCCGATGCCTGAGGTGACCACCAGCAGCTTGCCCGGCTCAAGCACCGATCCCATCGCTTCAATCGCCTCGATCTCATCCTGCGCACTTTGCGCGAACTTCGACATATCGTCGTGGTTGAACGCCAGGTTCACCACAGCGTCCATGCCGGTTGCGCCGGTGCGTAAACAGTCGAGATCGGTAAAGTCTCCGCGAAGCACCTCCGCGCCCATGGCATTCAACTGCTCCTCGCCCGCGTCGCTGCGGGTAAGCCCACGTACTTGGTGCCCCGCTGCAATCAGCTCCTTTACCAGCTCCGTACCAATAAATCCCGTTGACCCCGTTATGAATATCCGCATCGTCGCCTCTCCTGTTGTTGGTAGCCAGCCTGTGGTGGTTGCGTCAAAAAAAGTTGACAGGTGAATCTCTGCCTTGTAAAACGGGGTTAGTCCCCGGATATATAGGATAACCGGGGATGGTCCCCGGTTGCATTTAAACTTCTTGTCCGTTCGGCATGTCGAAAAAGAAGATCTCGCCACTTCCGCCTGCCCGCAAACCCCGCGCCGACGCGGAGCGCAACCGCGAGCGCATTCTTGAGGTAGCCAAGAAGGTTTTCACGCGCGACGGCGCCGCCGCGAGCCTGGATGAAATCGCGCGCAAGTCCGGTATCGGCAACGCTACCCTCTATCGCCACTTTCCAACTCGCGATGATCTCATCGGAGCGGTCTATCGCAGCGAGGTCGAAAAACTTGTGGCAGCTGAACAGCGCTTCGCCGCCTCTATGCCGCCGCTTGAAGCGCTCCGCGCCTGGATGCTTCTCTTCATCGACCATGTCGCCGCAAAGAGCCTTATCATCCCAGCCATGAATACCGTCGCCGGCGGTGCCACGCGCCTCCTCGAAGGCTCCCGTTCGCTGATCCATACCGCCTTCGTATCCTCCGTGAGACGCGCCATCGCCAGCGGCGATCTCCGCTCGGACACAGACCCCGATGACTTCGTTCGGGCCCTCGTCGGCATTTTCCACACCACTGCTCTCCCCGGTTGGGAGCCCAGCGCCCGACGCCTCGTCGATATCCTCATCGCAGGTTCCCGCGCTGCGAATAAGCACTCCGCCGCTTCGCCCCGTATACAGCACCAATAGCGAGGCTCTGGCACCATGCAGCCCGGCGTCGAGTGGACGAGTAAGGGGGAGCTCTGACCGGCGACTATACCTGGCAAGACGCAGGACGGCTCCGCAAAGGTGCCTTCAGGCTCTACGGCCCTTCGCAGCCTCATACGAGTGATCCAAATTCCTTAGCGTACGATTTTGACGTTTGGCGTAGTGGCCCCTACTGGCCTCTCGTGCGACCAGGAAGGACTACGGCTTTGGTAAAGGGAATAAGTCTTGATACGCCACGGGCATACCTCCAACGATTCCTAAGTGGACAGAGGCAGTCGTGGCTTTGTTGCACTGGAGCGGCTGGATCGCTTAGAGATTGCACTTTTCGGCAATCGCGGAACAGTCTGGAGGCCCGCCCAAAGCGTTGCGATTGTCTGCTCGGTCACGAGAGTCTGGTCAGACAATCCAGGCACAACTCCTTGGATAACGAAGAGAGTGGCCAGCCCAAAGATATTGAACCACCAGGTGTGGGCTATTACGATGTCATCCCTATTTGGCAATTTTTCACTCTTGGCAACATCGAAAAAGAGCTGCACAAAGCGCGCGAACAACGGCGCACCAAGGTCGTCGATATATTGTCCAGCGCGGACGCCGTTTCTGTTCTCAGGCCCGAACCAGACGTTGCGGAACTGCTGTGGATGGTCAATGCAGAATTGAATCAAGCCGCGTGACGTTGCAAAAAGGCGTTCCTTCGGTGCGGGATGTTTAGCGGCAGTCGCGTCGAAGTTCTGAATCATCAGCTCGATCGTCTCGCGGCTCAACTCAGCAAGAATGTGCCATTTGTCGGGGAAATGCTGATAAATCACAGCATGCGTATAGCCAATCTCTTTAGCGATCTCGCGAAGCGTCACGGCTTCGTAGCCGCGATCGGCAAACATCTTGCCTGCAGCCGCAAGGATCTCGCCTCGCAGCCTTTCCTTACGCTCTAGCCGACGACTTGGTGATGTGGTTGTCATTTGAATAGCGTAGCTCCTTTTGAAGATATTCTCGACCAACCGTTGACGTGTAACCACCGGTTATACTATAACCGGTGGATGACGTGTGCGGGCACTGATTGCCAGTGGCCTCGGTGCATACGGCAGAGAAGACTTCGTTATGGACTCCAGTGGAACAAGCGGACGAATGCCAAACGAAATTTACGAAGCGAACACCAAAGGAGAATCATCGATGCGACTCAATCGAATTCATATATTTTCAACTCTGCTTCTTGCAATGTTGGTCTTCGCCGGCTTGACGCCGCACCGACTTTACGCGCAACAGACCTCAACGCTGACCATTCAAGTCACTGGGTTGAAGAATGCCAACGGACAGGTTTGTATCAGGCTGTGGAACAAGAAAGATGGATTCCCCACGGACGACAGGAAAGCATTGCGAACCATAGAGGTACCCATCGTCAACGGCGCTGCAAGTGCGGTGTTTACCGGAATTCCATTCGGCAAATATGCGGTGAGCACTTGGCACGATGAGAACAAGAACGGAAAGTTCGACACACGATTCCCTGGTATTCCACTGGAAGGTTATGGCATATCGAATGGTACGCGTGGGAAGCTGGGGCCTCCCCCTTTCGATCCTTCGGTCTTCCCGGTCGACAATATAGCGACCACAGTCCCCATCGCGATCCGGTACTGATTGAAAGTAAGTTCCGCATTCAAGCGCGGTCTTGATGAAGAATCTTGGCTCCGGGACCACCTTGAAGTTACATGGAACGTTGGCACCTTCCCCTCTCTGCTGATGAATGGCAGCGTGCTCCGCGAAGTTCATCCTCCCCGAGTACACGAGCATTTTGGATCCTGCCGTTGTTTCCACAGAGCTCTCGGGAAGTGACACCGGCTTTTGGCTGATGACCAAAGGGCCGAAGCACAAGAGTGAAGAAGAGCTCTCCAGACAAACGGCCCCGGGGAGAGTACCAGCTGCGATCTCCGGGAGCTGTGTTTACGGGTTTGTAAGGCCAACTTTCGCCGCAAAGGACAAACCCGTGCTTTCTTTGCGACCATTGGTTACTTGAGACCTCTAATTCTCAGGTCGCGTATTTGGATGGCGGCCATATACGAGGCAAAAGGAGATTGCGATGAAAGTTCTAGTGATTGGAGCAGCAGGCAAGAGCGGCGAGGCGCTGGTAAATGAGGCGCTTGCGGCCGGACATAAGGTGACTGCTTTTGTGCGAGGTACTTCGCAGTACAAGAAGGAGAACGTCAGAGTTGTTGCGGGAGACGTGCTGGACGCGGCTGCGCTCGACGTTGCTGTTGCCGGGCAGGATGCAGTCATTGACGCGTTGGGCGGCAAGACGCCTTGGAAAGTGACGACGATGGAGACGAAAGCCGCACACAATATTGTGGACGCGATGCGGCGCAATGGCGTGCGTCGGCTACTGAAGATTTCAGTGGTGGGCGCGGGAGAGAGCGTCAAGAACGCCGGCTTCTTCAATGAGCACGTGCTGATGCGGACATTTTTGAAGGGTCTGTTGGTAGACAAGGCGGGCATGGAGGCCAAGATCGAAGGCAGCAACTTGGACTGGACGCTCGTGCGGCCTCCGATGCTGACCGATCACAAAAAGACCGGCGTCGCCAGGGTGCTGACCACGGAGGGCGGCGAGAAGGCTCACAAAATCGGGCGGGCCGATCTCGCAGCCTTCATGGTGCAACAACTGGAGAGTCACCAATATGTGCGTCGGGCAGTGACGGTCACAACCACATAGCAAGATCTTGTCGAAGATCCAGCCACCGATCTCACCGAGTCGATCACATCGCTTGACTGAAGCCAACAACGATTCGTGCGACAGACGACTGTGGAAATCCCACTGAAATAGCGATGTGCTAGCTGCGCAAATCCATAAGCTCTGATATTCAGGTCGGAGCACCAACTTCGTTCACGAAAGGATTGTCTGATGTCAAATTTCCCCACACCGCTTGAAGAAGTCATTCACCACAACGTTATTAGGAACAACAAAACCGGTGGCCCGACACTGCAAATTGGGCCAATGCAGTTGCTGTGGAGGGCACTGGGAGAAAACACGGGCTACACCTTTTCCATTTTTGAGATGACGGTTGTGCCAGGCATGGGTATTCCACTGCATAGGCACCCATTTGCAGAGTTTTTCTACGTGCTAGAAGGCGATCTGTCGATCGGATCTTGGAACAACCAGGGTGCTACCAAGTGGGACATATTTGAAGCCGGAGAGAGTCTGCTGGTGCAACCCAATGCGCCTCACTCATTCTTCAATAAGAGTGAGCGGCCGTGTCGCGTGCTCAGTGTGTCAACGTATCACCACGAGCGAATGATGAAGGATGCGGTGCATCCCAATGGCACGACAGACTTCCTGCCTGCTCAACTCACTCAATCCGACTTTGAGAAGTTGACGAAGTCGATGGAAACGAACCAGACATTTCTTGTCGCAGACCACGCTTAGTACGGGGCGTCTCTTGAGTTCACGCCTGAACTTAAAGGGTGTGCCGCTACACAAACGGGGCTGCAAATACGACCCCATATCGCTGTAACAACACCAAGGAGAAAACGAATATGTATTTAGTCATGGGCATTACAGGAAACGTTGGAGGTGCCACGGCGCGGCATCTTCTGAAGCAAGGCAAACAAGTGCGAGCACTTGTACGCGATCGCCAGAAAGCGGCGAAGTGGGCTGAGCAAGGCGTGGAGTTGGTGGATGGAGACTGGAACGATGCGACAGCCATTGCGGCGGCCCTCAAAGGTGTTGAAGGAGCGTTTGTTATGTTGCCCTCCGTATGGGCACCATCGCCTGATTACAGAGAGGCAAAGGACGTTATTGCGAACTATGTCGAGGCGCTGACCATAGTAACGCCCTCGCGGGTGGTGGCACTCTCGTCGATGGGCGCAAATAAAACAAGCGGGCTGGGGATGATCACGGGCTTAGCACTTTTCGAGCAGGGTCTTCGCGACGTGACCTCTCCGGTTGCCTTTGTGCGCGCAGGCGGGTTCTTCGAAAACTTTCTTTTCGGCTTACAGGCCGCCCAGGGTGGAACACTACCGGTCTTCTACAATCCTACGGACCGAAGATCGACCATGGTCGCGACGGATGACATCGGCGCAGAGGTGGCAACGCTTCTCACCGGGCCGGCGTGGTCAGGGCATCGCGTCATCGAGTTGGGTTCGATGGTAAGCGCGGATGAAGTGGCCGCACAATTGGGTGAAGTCTTGAAGCTCGACGTAAAAGCCTTCGCACTCCCGCGTGCCGCCTGGGCCGATGCGTTCCAGCAGTTCGGCGTCCCGAAGGGTCACACTGGACCTGCCGAAGAAATGTACGAGAGCGTTAACGCGGGATGGATGGACCTCGGGGTCAAGGGTGCCAGTCCAATTCAATGTTCGCTTGGCTGCCGATGTAGCGCGCGCGCGATGCTCCGCTGGCCCGTTGCAAAATTTCGGGCACACGATAGATTGCATCGCTTGTGCTCTGCCGCCAGAAGAATGAGGCATCCGGCCAGATCGTGATGTTATGCCTCAGTTCAAACTTGACGTTGGGCCTCAGGTGGATGATGTTGTACGGACCAAGCAGTTCTGCTTCGTTGAAATAAGCACCTTTTGGGAATAACGCATTGAATGTGCCAAGAGTGTGATCGTGCAGATTGTGGTCGCCACTGGCAACTCCTCCTTCGAAGGCGAATCGCATTTTGACTGATGATGAGCTCGGCGAGACGGTGTAACCCGAGTTGGTGGCAATCGCCCATGCCCGAATGTCTCCACTACCAAAGCGTCCAAACTGGAACGTGCCTTCCGTGTCATAGTCGAAGTTTTGATGTTTTCCGGCCAGTCGCGATCCCACAGTCTCCCGTTGCTCGCGTGCATTCCCCTGCGCGAACTTGGCCAACTTCTTATCCGTGCCGAGATAGTAAAGATCAATCTTTGTGTCTTTTACTGAGAAGAATGGATGGGTGGTGTAGAGGCCCCAAAATGAGTACGAGTGAGTAGGCGAGTCATCGAAGATCCCTGGATTGCTTTCGGAGTACTTGGTTGCGAGGAGGTCAGTCTTCCATCCGCGATCCGCAAGTGTGAGGCGGAAACCGTCGAAATTCTGCAAGACGTTGGGGCCTTCCCGAATGGACACGAGGCGGTCAGCGCCGAAGGACAATTCTTGCCGGCCACTGCGTAAGCGCAAGTAATTATCGCCTGATTTCCAGAGGTCCAGATCGAGGAATGTCTGATGGACAAAGAGCTTGTCACGATCGATCACCGCGCGAGGTCCACCGTCGCGGCCATACTCAAGTGCGCTGTCCAGCTCGGAAAATAGACGAACTCTGCTGCCGGCATGGATGTCTTCGTAAAGAGCATAGCGCTGTAGGCTGTAACCGTTGTCGGGCGGGTCCTGTCCCCATGTTGGGTGATCGGAGTACTCCCCACGCTCGCGGATCTCTCCACCAACGGAAACTGTCAGCTTCCCGCTATGGGTGAGCTTGATACATTTCAAGGCTGCATCGTACTCAGTCTTGTGTGCGGCATCACAAAAGTAGGACCAGTTGGTTCGCTCTGGCATTGTTGTGAGCGGAGGGGGCTGCGAGTCCCTCACAGAGGTTCCCTGAGCAAATACCGGCACTCCCTGTAAGGAAGTGGCGAGGACAATCCCCGCAGTGGAAAGAATGACGCGGGCACAGCGTATACCTAAGCTCAGCAAGGATAGATCTCCATTTGATAGAAAACACAAGAAAGGCTTACGTTCTCATTCGCGAGTAGTTGCGTGACCTAGAGGCTAGGTCGAGAGGATCATCTACGTCCAATGCTTTTACTTCATGGCCTGTGATACCGAAATTGAATAGGACAACACCCTGTGATACCGTCGATGGCATGGACAGCAAGGTAACGCTTAAGCAGTTGGAGGTCTTTGTTGCGGTTGCAGAAGAGCTCAGCTTTGGACGTGCGGCGCTCCGTCTTCACCTCTCTCAGCCGCCGATCACGCGTTTAATTCATTCCCTGGAAGATTCCCTGGGAACCGCGCTCTTCGACAGGAACAAGCGCCAGGTAAGGCTTACCAGTGCTGGGCTGTCCCTTCTCCAGGAAGCCAGACACATATTGGGAACAGTCTCTTCGGGTGTGGAAACCGTTCAAGCGGTCAGTCGTGGAGAGGCTGGATCGGTGATCATCGGCTTTGAAGGCATGGCCGTCTTTGACCTGATCCCCCGCTCGATCCGCGCCTTTCAGAAGCAATACCCTCGGGTTGAGGTAGCGTTGAGGCAGATGCCCAGTTCGGAACAGGTAAGTGCTCTATATGACCGCCGGATTCACCTCGGCTTTGCAGCGGGTTTGATACGCGATCGCAAACTGCAAAGCGAAGTCATTGCTACGGAGCCGTACGTTCTCATTCTTCCAAAGACACATCCATTAGCGGAGTCGGAGTATGTGCCGCTCAAACGGTTGGCCCAGGAGACGTTTTTGATGTGCCCTCGGGAGCACAATCCTACGCTCTACGATCAACTCATGTTGATGTGCGACAACGCCGGTTTTCGTCCAAAACTTATAGCTGCTCCAGGCGACGCTCAGCTAATCCTCAGCTTCATCGCGGAGGGTATCGGCATTGCAGTAGGGCCGCAAAATCTAGCCGACCTTTCGCGGAGAGGGGTCGTTACGAGAAAGCTGAGGCCTGCTCTGCCTAGCAGCCAGCTCACGATGATTGTACGCAAGGGGGAAGACGCCCCCGCAGTGAAGCGCTTCCTGCACATCCTTACGAAGACTCGGAAAGAAGTGGCGAACGGTAAACCGTCTGAACCTGACCTGAACGGTTCATGATCTCGTTGCCGGAGACCATGAAGGCTCGACTGGCAGGGAAGGGGGAGCGAGGTGTGAGAACGCGTCGCTGGCGTAAACGACCTTACCATCCACCACGGTCAAGACGGAGTGCAGGCGAGGAATCTGGTCTTCCGGAATGTCGAAGTAATCTGCCGACAAGACTGCAAAATCTGCGAATCGGCCAGACTCAAGGGTTCCCTTTTTATCTTGTTCGCCAGACACCCACGCGCTTCCCTGGGTATACAACCGAAGTGCTTCCGCCCGGTCGAGCCGGTTAGATTCAGCACCGAGTTGCAGGTCGCCAACCGTCTTACCTGTGGTCAGCCAATGCAAACATATCCAGGGATTGTAAGAGGTATCGCGGGTTGCATCTGTTCCCGCGCCCACGGGAATGCCGAGACGGATCATTTCAGCTACAGGAGGCGCCATGCTCATCCTTTGCTTGCCGTAGAACTTGGCACCATACTCGCCATGGAAGGCCATCCTATGCTGAATCGCAATCCCGCCGCCGAGGTCACGTACTCGCTTCAGTGAGTCACTGCTGGCAAGCTCCGCATGATCGAAAAGCCAGCGTTGGTTCCTCAACGGTACATCGCGATTTACCGCCTCATATACATCCAGATAATCGGTTATGGTTTGGTTGAAGGTTGCGTGCTGCCTGAATGGCCAATGCGCCTCATTCAATCTTCGGAGGATGGGCCTGAGTTGATCTGGCAGCTGTTTCGTCGGATATATGCGAGGTTGCGTGTATAAATCCCAATCCATCCCGTCGCTTACAAGAATTTCTCCAGCGCCCGCAAATTGAAACCAGTCACTACCTGAAAGCTTGACGTCTTCAATGAAGCTGCTCACGTCGCTAAGCTCTTTTCCCGCATCCTGAGGCAGCAGGAAGAGACTCAGCCGAACCGTCTGTTGACCTGCCGCAGCGACGGATTCGAGGGCCTTGTACATCTGGGGATACGGCTGCCCTACACCGCCGGGATCGATGACGCTGGTCATCCCGAGCCGGTTCAGCTCATGCATAAACTGACGGATGGAGTTCTTTTGTTCAGCAAAGGTGAGCTGAGGCATCTGCCCCTCTGGGGCGAGTGCCACGGTAGGAAACGGATGTGCGACGAGGAGCCCCGTGGGAGTACCCGTCTTATCCCGCTCCATATAGCCGCCTTTTGGATCGGGAGTAGTGCGTGTGTAGCCGAGAGCCTCAAGCCCTTTCTTGTTCACCATTGCGGACTGATAGAAATGGAGTACATAAGCGGGTCGATCGGGGACCGCCCTGTTCAATTCCGCAAGCGTAGGCATTCGCTTCTCTTGAAATTGAAACTCGGAGAATCCTCCTCCCACCCGTACCCATTGATTTTGCGGGGTGCGAGCCGCCTGCTGTGAGAGCTTGCCCAGTGCTTGCGCGAGACTCGGAACTCCATCCCAGCGGGTGTCGACGTTATAGGAGAGGCTTCCTCGTACAAAATGCAGATGGGAATCATTCAACCCGGGAATTACGGTTCGCCGTCCAAGATCGATGACTTGATCACCGGCGTTCTTGCCCGCCAGCATATCGCGAGAACTCCCCGTAGCTACGACGCGGCCCTTCTGAACTCTCAGTGCCTCGCACCACGGCTTTGTCCGGTCAAGAGTTGCGATCTTTCCGTTGATGAGCACCAAGCCGTCAGCTGACTCGTTACTCGCCAACAATGGCGTGGTGCCCAACGCCGCCAAAGCGAGCGCCCCCTCTACAAACGCGCGACGAGAAATTGCTGTCATTGGTCACTTCCTCAAAGGCTGCTGGTAAGCGCTAACCGCAGTTCAAATGGAATCACTACAGGGCGAGTTTCGGAGTGTGCTGCATTTCGTTCAGGAGTCTCGAAGGCGCTGCCAATCTCGTTTCCATAAGGATCTTCGAGATGCGGGTGAACCAGAATTGTGTAGTGTCCTTTGCGCCATTCAGTCGTTGGGTGAAACGACCATTGCGTTTGATCTCCATTGAGTACAACTGCTCCCTGAAGCGGTTTGCCATTGCGTGTCACAAGAATCAGATTTGCGTCCATGCCGTCTATCGGCTGGGAAAAACGCAATCGCAAAGAACCTTTGGTGCCGGCCAGGGGCGCACCAATCCTCCATTCCTTTGGATTGATTGGGCGAATCCACTCCGGGGTGACCATCCAGTGAGCGAGAGATACAGTGCAAAGTTGCAGTTCGACTTGTTCGCCGGCATGGAGTGGGCGGCCCATTGTGTCGTGCGCGATCAGGCCTGTCTTTACCCTCCCGGGCCCAAACAATACGGTGAGAGTTTTTCCATCAGGACTCCATAGCTCCTGGTTCAGGAATGGTTCATCCAAGGCCGTTCCGTCCGATCGGACAATCTTCAAGTTTGAAAAGATTTGTTGATCCGGAGGATGGCTGAACCGAATGGAAAACCGTAGAAGATTTTCATGAACCTCTCCCGTGGCAGGCATCACTTGTCGTACCTCCGACGCGGGAAGAGGTGCAGATACCAGGCGCCCGTCAGGACGCCCGGTATGCAACAGAAAGAAGACGGTCAGCCAGAGAATCATTCATGAACCTATTTAGGCGGAAAAGGCCCGTTCACAACGGGGTTGCTGGTGACCGGATAGCCTTCTTCTTTTTTCAGTGTGTCTTCCACTGGCTTAATCATGCCAAGTTGCATCTTTCCCTTGTATTCGTAGCCGGGGAAGTTGTACTCAGACACGAAATCGGATAGCCGGAAGCGGAAGTTCTTATCGAAGGTAATGAGTTCGCTATGCCCAGTGGCAAGATCGCGCCGGAGCGCAATGAAGAACTGCGGACTAAGGCTATCCACTCGATACACTCCAGCCCACGGCGTTTGGACGGGAGTAAGCCCAGCGATTTGACCGAACGCAACCCATTTGGCCATGCTCTCCTTGCTGTTGGCCTCCTCCACTTGATCGAGTGGAATCACTTCTGCGTTCCGTTCAATGTTTGAGACGAGAATGTAATTGACATCTTTGCCTTGTTCATTCGCGGTGAATGCGAGCAAACCGTCGGGCGTGTTGCCATAGCCCAACTCGGCAATGGTCTTGCCCGTGATGTGTGCGCCATTCTGGATCTCATCGAGAGGAATGGTGACGAGTGGCGTACACATATAAGCCGCGATCAGATAATCCTTTCCCGAGAGTTTCGCGAAGGTCATCTCCCGGATTGGCGCGCGCGTCTCTATCTCGTCATGCGAGGTGTGATAGATCTGCACTGAAGTCATACTCTGCTGTCCATTGAAGGGGTAGCTGATGACGCGGAGCGTGGAGGCGAAGTTTTGATTGGATAGTCCTGCGACGTAAAGCTTTCCGTCATGCCATTGCATATCGGTTACGGTGAAGCTGCGCTCCGGAATTTGATTCCAAAACTTGTAATGCCAATCCACCACATCCTTCAGTTCCGCGGCCTGGGTCTTCATGCCTCTCAGACTGAGAACCTTGACGGTGCCGTTGGACTGCACCGAGACGATCACGGGGCGACGAGTTGGTCCTACCGACAGTGCAACGTAAGCTTCGTTACTGCCTGGACGAGCCCGTAAATCTTCGACCCGGATATCCTTCGACCCGACAACCTTCGAGACAGAGGTAAGCGGCCGAGCAACCCACCTGTTTTCCGGTGAAGGTATGTGATGAACTCTGGTCATGAGTGTGGAAGCAGGGGTGTTGGTAGGTCGTCGCAGCGGGGGGGGGATTGAGCGGT
>Ga0080006_1200891_pt1 | contig 16081 bp, 16 predicted proteins | sample RS3BMetagenome_FD_69209 | JGI IMG/M metagenome (GOLD analysis project Ga0080006, IMG submission 69209) | Ferric oxide microbial mat and aquatic microbial communities from Rainbow Spring, Yellowstone National Park, USA - RS3B (SPADES... ... | reverse complement strand
CAAAATAATGAGGAAAAATCACTAAGGCATCCATCTCTCGTAATAATGTATTGCTGGTAATGCCTTTATTGAGTTGATGTAAAATACATATTAATGTTACTTTAAAGTTTCTTCCTTTCTGAGCTAAAGTATTCACCAATCTCCACAACATCTTTTCAATATCTTTACTTTCATGTTTTTCCGTATCATCGAAAATGACTAAAGTATCTTCAAACATCTCTACAGGAGGAACAACAAATTCTCCTTCTTCTTCTATCTCATCTAAATCAATCTGCAAAAATTTCTTACCGGCAAACTCGGATAAATCTTCGTATAAATCAGGAATACCGCAAAATACAGCAATCTTATCCTCGGGTTCATGTTGTTTAAAAATATAAGCAAACATCTTTGCTAATTCGGTTTTACCAACACCTTTTTTACCACTGATAATAATAACATCATTATGTAATCCTGATCCGTTATTGGTGGCGTGACGACCAGGAAATAAAATTTCGAAAATATTATCCTTTTTTAATAGATAAGAATAGTGTTGATACCAACGGAAATCTTCAATCGCTTCGCTCATGGCTTCGCATCTACCATCGCAAACGCCTTCAGCGGGCTGCCTACCGAACCGTAGTAAAGTGTCCCATTGAAGTAGGCCGGGCTGGAAAACACTCCACTCAACTGCCCCGTGATCTGCTGATAAACATTGCTGTCCTCAGGATTCGTCGCGGCATTGAACTTGCCCATGTTGTCGCGGTCGGCGAGATAGATGTTCCCATCCTTGCCCGCACCCACCACCAGGTGATGCACGCCTCCATTGGCGTCCGTCTGGTCAGGCAGCAGCAGTTCGCCGCCTGAGCCAAGGTCGAGGTCATGATTGGACTCATTCGCAGTGTTGTACATCTCGAAGTAATCGGCTACCGCCAGCGCGCCTGTGCCTCCATGGGCCGCCAGCTTCAGCATCGCGTTACCATAGTCGCTCTTTGCAGGCATCTCACTCGCATTGAAGGTCGTGTCGAACGTCCCATTGGCATCGAGCAAGTAAATATTCCCACCGCCGTCACCGGCCAGCCCGTCGCCGCTCATCCAGACCGAACCCTCCCTCCCGTTCGGCGTCAGATTCAGCACCTGCGTCTGCTGCAGGGTCGACTCGCTGTACGCCATCACCCATCCGGTGTAGGAACCCTGATCGCAATGCGAAGTCCACGCCGTGTACACATTTCCATCCAGCAGGAGCAGCGCCGCCCGCTCCGCATACAGCGCCGGATCGAAGATCACAGCGCCGTTGGTGCTGTTGCCTCCCGTCCCCGGATACGTCGCCGCAATCTCCGGCGGGCTGCCACTGATCTCCGCCCCCGTCGTCACATCCAGCGCGTGCAGACGCTGGTGATACTTTCCCGCCGCGTCTTTGCTCATGCCAACCGTGAACAGCGTCCCATTCGGTCCCTGGCTGCGGTCGATCACCGGCGTCGAAGTAATCCCGATCTCCGGAGTGATCTGTCCGCAGCCATGATTGTCGCTGGTCGTCTCTCCGCTGCCTAGAACCGAAGTCTTCCATAGCTGCGTCCCGCTGTCGGCATCGAATGCATACACGCTGTCATGTTCGCTCGCGACATACAGTACATTGTGAAGCTGGCCACCGATGGGCACGTTCGCAAGATAAAGCGGCTCAGCATCTACCAGGCCATCGACCGTGTCGAAGCCGATCTTGCCGAACTGAGTCGCATTCACGTTCGCCGGCGTCAGAATCGTCTCGTGCGCATTCAGTCCGTCCCGCGCGACGTCGAAGTGGTAGGTAGTCACGTCGGGCGCACTGATCGTGGCCGGTGCCGTCACGTTCAGAGAAAGTACCGCGGAGTGAACCAGGCTGCCGCTCGTGCCCGTAAAGCTGACCGAGGCCGCGCTCGCCGGCGCACTCAGCGCCGCCGTCAGGGTTATGCTCTGCGCTACGCCCGGCATGAGCGTCAGGGTCGTCGGATTCGCACTCACTCCGGTCGCCAGTCCCGTAATCGCCACCGTCACACCTCCCGAAAAGCCGTTGATTGCGGCAACAGTCAAGCTCACCGTCTGGCCTGCTCCACCGGCAGCCAGCGCAAGGCTGGCAGGCGCCACAGTCAGCGAATAGTCCGCGGCAGGCGTAGGCGTAGGTGTTGGCGTAGGGGTAGGTGTAGGTGTTGGCGTAGGCGTAGGTGTTGGAGTAGGAGTAGGGGTAGGCGTAGGTGTAGGGGTAGGCGTAGGTGTAGGGGTAGGGGTAGGCGTACTGACAGGAGCCGAGCCGCCCGTTTGGCTCGCGACGAGCTGCGATCCACTGCTACAGGACAACAACGCAGCGGACAGAAGAAGCCCCGAACACCCAGTCGCGAACTTCCAGTCCCACCCCATTGCAACGCTCCGTTCCCGCCTCCACAGAGTCTACATGCGGAGCCGCATACCGCTAGCCCTGCGCCTCGCGCGCACTCCTTCACCCAACCCGGCGAGCCGCCCATTGCCAAAAATCTTGTCAAGCCCCAAAACAGCGAAAACCCGCGCCGAATAAGGGGATTTCAAGTGGCGTAGTAGTTTACCTCCACCCGGTATAATAGATACAGAGAGCAAAGAGCCGTACTCTGGGTCAAACATCCTGCGCAATCTGCGACGAGAGCAGGGAGAGCGAACGAGCGATCCTTCGAAGGAAGCTATAACTCCTTTGCCTTCTATATTTTTGCACGTAAACCATTTGCAATCTATGTTTTACGTTTGCGCTGGATGGGTAAGTCTCAGAAAACAGGGACGTTGCAAGAAATACCCCCCCCCGGGGGGGGGTACCCCTCAGCCGGCCGTATTCTGGAACGAACGAACCATCGAGTCGCGTCATGCACAGACAACGCCATCTCTCCGTAGCCGCTGTCCTTCTGCTCGCCTTCACGGTTGACGCCGCACCCGCGCTGAGCCAGGCCGATCCGCAACATACCGCAGCCCTGCAACCGGACGACGCAGCACCCCACCGCACCCGCCTCATCCTCAAAGACGGCAGCTACCAGATCGTCATGAGCTATCGCATCGTCGGAAACGTCGTGCATTACATCAGCGCGGAACGCGGCGGAGCGGAAGAAGAGATTCCGGTATCGCTGGTCGATATGGACGCGACAAAGCGCTGGGAGAAGCAGCACGCACACTCCGCTGCCGGCGACCAGCAGGCGCCTCCCATCGACCCCGAACTCCTGAAAGAGGAGGCCGACCGCGCCGCTCTCACCCCCGAGGTCGCGACGGACCTTCGTCTTCCGGATGACGACAGCACACTGGCGCTCGACACCTGGCACGGCACCCCGGAACTGGTCCCGCTCGCCCAGACCGACAGCGACCTGAATCGCAACACCGCCCACAACGTTCTGCGTGCCTCCATCAACCCGCTCTCCACCGCCCATCCTATCGTCGAGCTCAGAGGCGAGACCTCGCCCGTCCAGCTCCACGTCAAAGATCCGGTCTTCTATCTGCGCATCGGAGACGAAACGGTAGGCGACACCGGCGGCCCCGCCCTCACCGTCGACACCCACGGCGCCACCGCCAACGCTCAGAACAACCCTATTGGCGGCTCGCCCAACAGCCGGTACGTCATCGTTCGAGCCGACGTTCGCACCGGGGCGCGGGTCATCGCCAGCATCCGCATCGGCCTCCTCGACACCGGCCAGCGCCAGCCGGATGTGATCGAGACGACCTCCACCCTGCTCCCTGGCGAACACTGGATCAAGATCGTCCCCGCCGAGCCTCTCGACTTCGGCGAGTTCGCCCTGATGGAGGTCATCTCGGATAAAGCGGTCAATCTCGGCGTCTGGGATTTCGGTGTCCATCCCGTCGCCCCCGAGAATCGTGATGTCATCAAGCCCCAGCCCGCGCGTCCGCTCTCGCTGGAGCGCCGTCGTCCCGACTGAGTGAGTCGCGGCGTGGCGCACCTGGAGGCAACGAGGGAGACTTTTCCGCGCGGGACAGGCCTAGTCGCGAACCAGCGGAACAGGCACGATGAACTGCTCGCCAACGGACTGGCGCGAAGCGACATGAGAGCCGCTGGCACTGGCGCGCTCCACCAGTCCCTTGCCGGCCACAGCGATATTGTCCCTGGTCACTTTCGCCTCGTACATCATGGTGTCGGCCGAACGCAGGATGCTCGCGACCGTGTTGCCATCTTCAGGGAAGGTTGCCAGTCCGAAGCTTCCTGAGACACTCAGGGACAGCCCGGCACCCTCCAGAAAGCGTGCATTTCGTAAATCTTCACGCAGCGCCATCGTGGTGCCGCTCGCGGCCGATTTTCCCATTCCCGGCAGCACTGCGACGAACTCATCGCCACCGTACCGGAAGGCCGCGTTATTCGGCCCAAGCGATCGCTTCAACATACCGCCGATCTCGGCCAGCAACCTGCTTCCAATCAAATGACCGTGACTGTCATTGACGGACTTGAAACGATCCAGATCGACGAACATCAGGCTGAAGATCTTTCCCTCGGTCACCTTCTCATCGAGCAGGGTGTATAAATGCCGCGCATTGAAGAGACCGGTCACATCATCGGTGATGGTCAACTCCTGGATCAGGGCCATCGACCGGGCGTTCTGGATTGCGATCGCCGCGTAGTCGCACAGAATACGCAGAAACGAGATCGAATATTCCGAGAGCAGATCGAGTTTGCTGTTCAGCAACTGGATGACGCCGAGAGTTTTGTTGGCGGAGCGGATCGGAACGCAGGCGATGGATCGGATCTGCAGCTCCGGGTGTTTGTTCGCGAAGGTTGACCAGTGAGGATCCAACGCGACATCCGGCACCACCAGCGGATTGCCCGTCGCCGCGACCCAGCCGGCCACGCCCTCGCCCATCGGAACTGTAAGCCCCTTCAGGCTCTGCTGGTTCTGGCCGATGGCGATCGCGTAATAGAGCTGGTCGGCCTTTTCGTCGACCATTAGCAGCGACCACCGCTCCGGCCCGAAGAACTGCGCCATCTTGTCCATGATGGCTCCGAGAATCTCCTCGAGTTCAAGGCTGGCGGTCAGCGAGCGAGCCACGTCATGGAACACCTTGAGGTGATCCATCTGACGGCTCTCGATGACCTCAAACTGTCGCCGGTCTTTCAATGGTTTTCCTCGGGAGAGTTGCCACCGGGCAGACGTCTCATTTTGACAGAAAAGTTTCTATTGCGGGAGGAAAGGTGCAGCATCGGGAACTAGCCGCCAATATGAACCATGTTGCGAGCCGGTTTTTCGAATCCCGGCTCTCCAATATGGTGGCGCGCTTCCTTCCGCATCACAACCTTGCGTATATACGCAGCCAGTTGCTCATCGGTTCCGCCCCGGTTCATCTGCCCATACAGATCGTGATCGCTCTGCGAGAACAGGCAGGTTCTGATCTTCCCATCCGAGGTCAGCCGCACCCGGCTGCAATGTCCACAGAAAGGTCGCGTGACCGGCGCAATAATGCCGATCTCGCCCAAGCCGTCGTCGAAGGTAAACCGCCTGGCGGTCTCGCTCGCGGCATGGGGAGCCAGTTCCACCAGCGGACGGTATGCGTCGAGCCGCGCAACGATTTCATCCATCGAGATGACCGCCTCCCGGGTCCAGCTCCGGTCCTCTTCCAGAGGCATCCACTCGATGAAACGTACGATGACGTCTTCCCGGCGCGAGAACTCCGCAAACTGCTCGATCTGCCCATCGTTGAACCCGCGCAGCAGTACACAATTCACCTTGACGGGTCCGAGGCCGACGGCCCTGGATTGGCGTATTCCAGCTAAAACCTTGTCGAAGCTACGAGGAACACGGGTGATTGCCGTGAACGTCTCGGCATCAACCGCATCCATGCTCACCGTGATGCGACTCAGCCCGGCTTGCTTCAACGGCCCCGCAAGCGCTTCCAGCAGATGTCCGTTGGTGGTCAGCGCGATGTCAAGCGGGAGCCCATCGCGCGTCGGATCATCGATCCTCGTTCCATCCGGCAGAAAGGCTGTGCGCATGGCAGACAGTTCCCGGATCATATCGGTCAATCCGGATCGCAGGAGCGGCTCTCCACCGGTCAGCCGGATCTTCTCGACGCCAAGCGAGACGAAGATGCGCACCATCCGCAGGTAGTCTTCGATTGCGAGTTCCGCGTACTGGGCGCCTTCATTGCCCGTCCGGCAGTACACACACCGGTAGTTGCAACGGTCGGTCACCGAGACCCGCAGATCCGTAATCGCTCGCCCGAACTTGTCCCGCAGCCTTCCCTCGGGCTGAGGAGAGCTTTCCACAGGCTCCAGAAGGGCAAGATTCGTATCGAAAGTGGAGGGGAAGGGCATCGCCGCCTGCATGTGGTTCATCTTCCTAGCTGATTTAGATGCGCGGGTCCAGAAAGTGAATCAGAATAGCGACGTTTCGGTGTGGCGGCTTCGGATTGCTGTGCGTGGATCGATCCACGTCTGTCTGCTGTTGCGATAGAGCGATAAGGGCTGCTCGATGCCTGTGCATCTGCTGGGCAAAGGCATCGAGCCGGAGCTAGAGACATACGCCGGTCTTAGTAGCTGAAAAACTCATTGCTGCCTCGCTTGAGACGAACACCAAGAACTCCGAACACGATAGCTCCCAGAAAGACGAGCGTGTTCCAGTAGAGCACCGGGTGCATCCAGCCGGGCGACAGAGTTGCGTCCTGGCCGGACCATAAGGTGACCAGCGACCCAACGATCAAACATAGGAAGCAGAGAACCAGAAATGTCTGCCCGCGGCGGCGGCGGCGGTCCAGCAGTTCAACCTCATCCGGCGTCAAGTTGCGTTCTTCGATGGGAATCAGTGTATTCGCCATGCTTCGTGGTCTCCCGATATCTTTTACGGCACTGCGGAACGGTGTCAGTCCCGAAGGAGGCCGTACATGAATCTATTAAATCACAGGCAGCGCTGGAGAAAATCAGACGTGCCGAAACCCTCTGGAAATGCAGAAGCAACCCCCCGGAGACGGGTCCGAAAAACCTCGAGCCGAGCGCTAAATAAATGCGACCGACTGAATGCCCACTACGTCGAACCGCTTGCGGCACCGGATGTTTTTGCAGCCCATCGGATCGTCCCGCCGAACCATGTAGCTCTGCGCTTTGGCGAACTTTGCCCGGTCCCGGTCGTCGGCCCCTCGCGGAATCTGCGTCTTCTTTCGCCGCACGATCCACTCGATCTGATACTCCCCCTGCTGGCCGCAGTGCGGGCAGGTCATCACATGGGTCCGTTGTTCGGGACGCTCATCGAAAAAATCTCTCTCTTCCATACTGCACCTCTTCCGTCGGGTTGGCCCTTGAGGAACCCATCCCATCTGCAATCCTGCCTGACTCGCCCCCTTGCAGGCAAGAGTCGTGCATAATCACGCATGGGTCTTTGCTGAGCGGGAGCGGGTGAAGGAATCTCGAAGGAGCATCGATGAGCAAGCCTAAGAAGCAGGTCTTCTCGAAGGTGAAGGCCGTCAAAGCGAACGCACGGGAGCGGATTGGGACGCCTCCTGCCGAGCGGGTACTTCCCGACCCAAAGCGGGCTAAAACGGCCAAACCAAAGCACAAGCGCGGACTGGCGGATCTGCTTGGCTCCGAAGCAGAGGGCTAACCTCTGCAGCAAGCCGGCACAAGAGATCAGCAGAAGACGATCATTCGAGGAAGGTGGTTGAACGATGATGCGTAACATCACTTCGCTTACGGCCAAGATGCCACGGTTGGCGAGATATAGCCTGGGACTCGCCGTATGCGTCGCAACGGCCTGTGCGCAGACCATTCAGGTCAACCAGCAGAACCGCACAATCGCCATCACAACGACGGATAAGGTGATTGCGATGGCGGACATTGCGAGCGTACACATCGGATTCATTGAATATGGACCGAGCAGCGACGGCGCGTACGCAAATGGTTCCAGTGTGTCGAACGCCATCGTCAAGGCGCTGAACGGGGCTGGTGTCGGCTCCGAGCAGATCGAGAGTGAAAATCAGAATGTCTCTCCTGTGCAGGAGTATCAGCTGGATAAGCTGACGTCTGAAGAGAGGGAGCAGCGCAAATTCCAGGTTACGCAAAGCTGGACGGTGCGAACGTCTGCCGGAGACGCGGCCAAGGTGCTCGATCTTGCGGTGAAGGCTGGAGCGAACCAGTCGGGGCAGATCGACTGGAGCCTGAAAGATGAGAATGCCGCTCAAGCGGATGCGGCGGCTAAAGCGCTGCAGCAGGCCCGGACGCAGGCGGAGCAGATGGCGAAGAGTCTGAATGCAAAGCTTGGCGATCTTCTCTACGCCAGCAATGCGGTGCAGGCGGAGCCAGTTCGCCCGATGCTGCGCGCCATGGCCGTTGGCAGCGGTATAGGCAACGCTAGCGGGATACCGCTGGCGATCAATCCGCGGCGCATTGAAGAGTCTGCGACGGTTTACGCTATCTTCGCCATCCAATAGAAGAACAGAGGCAACAGACAGAAAGAAGCAGACGATATGCCCGTTTTGACCTATCGCGAACTGCGGCCGACGCCTGAGGCTGAAGCGATCTACCTGCGCTGGCTTGCGCGCCTCGACGGCGCATTCACTCGCGACGCCTCTTCCGAAGGTCGCGCCGAGGTGGTTCGTGATGAGCTGTTTCAGCTTTACCTTGGGAGTGGCTTGAAGCAGAGCAGTGAGCCAGTGCGGGACGTGGAATTGGGCGCGCATACGCTCTTTCATACCTTCGATTGCCGCAATGTCACGCTCGAGCCGGAGTACTACGGCGATATCGATGCGGCAAAGTACGCCCCGCGCAAGCCGCTGATCTGGTTCTGGCAGATGTTCGACCGCTCACCGGTGGGCTTGAACCACTGGCTGGGATTTCGCTTCCGCAACATGCTCGCGAGGCACATCTTCAAGCACTTAGGTAAGGACGTGAAGATCTTCCACAATGTCGAGTTCACCTATGGATACAACTTGACGATTGAGGACAACTGCACTATCCACAAAAACGTAATGCTGGACGACCGCGGTGGCATCATCCTGCATGAAGGATCGAGCGTCTCGGATTATGCGAACATCTACAGTCACACACACGATATCAACCACCAGGCGGACGTCACTAACAAGATTACGGAGATTGGGCCGCGAGCGCGGATCACCTACCACGCCACCGTTCTGGCGGGTGCAAGAATTGGCGAGGACGCCATGCTGGGAGCGCTCGGATTGGCGACAAAACCGGTGCCGCCAGGCGCGGTCTCAGTCGGGATTCCCGCGAGCGTCAGGCGCCGAAAAAAATCCGCTCTGGAGGGCGATTGAGGGTCTTGCAGGCGCGGGACCTCAGGCGATCTGCGGCTTACATGCGGGAAAATCGGTAGACTTGAGATGGTATGAATCTCTCTGCTGTTCTTATAGCGTTTCAGGTCGTAGTTCTTGTTCTTGCCTTCAGTATTCACGAGTGTGCCCATGCGTGGACGGCGTGGCGGCTTGGCGACCCCACGGCGAAGATGCTGGGCCGGGTCACTCTGAATCCGCTAAAGCATCTGGATCCACTGGGTTCTGTGTTCATGCCCCTGCTGGCATTGGTGTATCACTGGCCGCTGATCGGGTGGGCGAAGCCTACTCCAGTGACGGCGCGCAACTTCAAGAACTATCGGCGGGATGACATTCTGGTGACGCTTGCGGGGCCTGCGAGCAATCTGCTTTCGGCCACCGTGGCGCTATTTTTGTTGCTTGTTATCAAGCACTTAGTTCCGGGCGGGGTGCTGGCGATCGGTACGGCGATGGGGCTTGCGTCGCATATTCAGGGCATCTCGACGGAGAACCTTCCGTCCCTGTTTCCGATTGCTTTGTTTCTCTATTTCGTTATTTTGATCAACCTCTTGCTGTTTGTTTTCAATCTGATACCGATTCCTCCGCTGGATGGCAGCCATATTCTGCGCCACTTCCTGCCGTATCGGGCGGTGCAGCTTTACGATCGGATGGGAATGTTCGGGCTGATCCTGCTTTTTTTGATTGGCGGCAGCTTCATCTTCAGCGTCTTTTTTTCGCCTTTATTGAGTGTTTTCAACCGCATTTTGTTTACTATTTAGCGCATTCAGGGTGCTAAATCGCGCATTTAAGTGCGTTATTGAATTGCACGAAAATCCACACTTGTCCGCGCAACGGCGTTCGGCACTGAATCATTTACCCTTGCAGTTAACCACATGACAGAAAACAGCAGAGACATCACCGGGGCGACGGTATCGGCAGGATTGTCGCGTGCGCGGGTTCTTTCAGGTATGCGTCCCACTGGACGGCTGCACCTGGGCAACTACATGGGCGCGCTGCACAACTGGGTGCAGTTGCAGCGCCGGTACGAGTGCTACTTCTTCATCGCCGACTATCACGCGCTGACTACGGATTATGCGGATACGTCGGGATTGAAGGAAAACGTCCGCGAGGTTGCGATCGACTTCCTTTCGGCCGGCCTCGATCCGGGGCAGTGCACGATCTTCATCCAGAGCGACGTGAAGGCGCACTTCGAACTTCATGCGCTGCTCAGCATGATTACGCCGTTGAGCTGGCTGGAGCGTGTTCCGAGCTACAAGGACCAGCAGGAGCAGCTTCGCGAGAAGGATCTGGCGACGTATGGGTTTCTTGGCTACCCGCTGCTGCAGTCGGCGGACATTCTGCTGTACCAGCCCCACTATGTGCCGGTCGGGCAGGACCAGGCGGCGCATGTGGAGCTTACCCGTGAGGTGGCGCGGCGCTTCAATCTGTTCTATGGGCCGAAGCCCGCGGCGGTGACGCGGAAGGTGAGGGAGGCTGCTTCGGATAAGGAGAAGCTGGCGGCGCTGGAGAGCGAGGCTCATGCGGAGGTGCAGATTCTTCCGGAGCCAAAGGTGCTGCTGACACCGTCGCCCAAGCTGCCGGGGACCGATGGGCGCAAGATGTCGAAGAGCTATGGCAATACGATCGTTCTCTCGGACCCGGAAGAGGTCATCCGGGCGAAGTTGAAGACGATGGTGACCGACCCGGCCCGCGTGCGGCGGACTGATCCGGGCAATCCTGAGGTGTGTCCGGTGGGCGATATGCACAAGGTGTTTTCGCCGGACGCGACGCGGCTGAAGGTTTGGGAGGGCTGTACGACGGCGGGTATCGGATGTATTGAGTGCAAGGGTTGGCTGGCGGATAACGTGGTCTCGCTGCTGGCTCCGATGCGGGAGCGCCGCCGCTACTTCGAGACGCATCCGGGCGAGGTGGATAACATTCTTGCCCATGGGGCTGGACGAGCCACGGCGCGGGCCGAAGAGACGATGAAGGAAGTTCGCAAGGCTGTGGGTCTTCGGTAGCTGCGAGTCTAGATTCTGCTGTTGAGCTGGCTGGCGGAGGAGCGTGGAATACAGGCGTCCTTTACTGCGCTCAATACGACGAAAGACAAGCACAGCGTTTACGATGGCGACGAGAAGCAGGCACTGCGTTCAGGATGATGACCAAAACCAATTAACGGCAAGGCGGCTACATGAAACAGACATCCGAGGCGGACGACGCGCAGCGCGAGGAGATTCCGGGTGGGAAGGCGGCGGCCGGCGAGGTGCTGGAATCGTTTGCGCTGGAGCATCCTCCGGTTGGGGCACCTGCGATGGAACCACGAAAGGTGTCGGCGAAGGAGACGGAGAAGGCAGAGGCTTCGCAGTCTCCGTTCTCGGTGACCGTTGGGCAGGTGTATGACGGGCCGCTGGATCTGCTGCTGGATCTGATCCGTAAGCAGAATATCGATATCTACGACATTCCGATTGCGCAGATTACAAGCCAGTTTCTGGACTACACGCATCATTTGAAGCAGGTGGATGTGGATGCGGCGGGGGAGTTCATCTATATGGCCTCGCTGCTAATCCATATCAAGTCGAAGACTCTGCTGCCGCGCGATCCTTCCGATGTGCTGGGGAGCGATCCGGAAGATCCTCGACGGGAGCTGGTGGAGCGGCTGCTGGAGCATGAGCGCTTCAAGGCCGCGGCACAGATGCTTCTGCAGAAGCAGCAGATCGAAGAGGCTACGTGGACCAAGAGCGGGCTGAAGAACTTTCGCATGGACATCGGCGAGGCGGGCGCGCCAGCGCTCGACGAGGACCGCGAGATCGACGCGGATACGGTGGATTTGGTGCGGGTGTTTCAGGATGTGTTGAGCAGGCTGCGGGAGCGGCCGATTCTGAATGTGGATGAGGAGTCGGTGACGGTGGCGCAGATGATCGAGTACGTAAAACGGCGGCTGATGATGGAGGACAGGCCGGTAAGCCTGCGGCGGCTGCTGCACAATACGCATACGGAGCGGTCGTTGATCTGCATGTTTCTCGCGATGCTGGAGCTGGTGCGTCTGCAGGCCGTGCTGTTGCATCAGCCGGCGGTGCTGGGGGATATCCTGGTGAAGAAGAGCGAGAACTTCGAGCAGGTGCTCTCGGAGCAGGCGCAGGCTCGGGATGACTGGCGTTGATGCCACTTCGATGAGCGGTTGGAGTTGTGAGAGGGCGGTTCCCGCTTAATGCGAATGCCCACATCTCAGAATCGAGATATGGGCACCCGGGCGTTCCGGAGAGCAGGAAGCAGCGGATCAGGATGGTGGAGGGGTTGGCATCGCCAACAGGTGCTCGTAGATCTTCGTGGTGTCTTCGTCGAAGCAGCAAAAGATGACTCGCTCGAGGCCGCTGGTGCCGGCGAGCTCGTGGATGGTGTGGATGGCGATCCGGGCGGCGGACTGGCGGGGAAATCCGTAGATACCGGTTGAGATGGCCGGAAAGGCTATGGTTTTGACGTCGTGTACGGTGGCGAGTTCGAGGCAGCGGCGGTAGCAGGAGGCGAGGGCTGCTGCTTCGCCGTTCGAGCCTCCTCGCCAGACAGGGCCCACGGCGTGGAAGACCCATTTGGCGGGAAGGGCGAAGCCGGGCGTGGCTTTGGCATCGCCGGTGGGGCAGCCTCCGAGGGCGAGACTGGCGCGCATCAGCTCGGGGCCGGCGGCGTGGTGGATGGCTCCGTCGACTCCTCCGCCTCCGCTCAGCGCGGTGTTGGCCGCATTGACGATGGCATCGACGGCGAGTTTTGTGATGTCGCCGCGAACGACTTCGATCTGGATCATGAACGTCCTCCGCGTTCTTGAGATGCGGCGCGGGACTTGAGACGGTGCTGTCTGGTGTCGTGATCCGGTTATGGACGGTCGGCGGCGGGTTGCAGTTGGTATGCTGAGAGAGACACGACTATGAGCCTCAAAGCAAAGATCGAAGCAGTTATCTACGCATCCGAAGAGCCGGTTACGCTGGCACAACTCGCGGGACTTCTTGGCCACGAGGCGCAGGGCGAGCTGGACCGTTTGGACTCCGCACAACAGTCTCTCGCGCTTGCAGAGGATGGTCAGGATTTCAGGGTTGCAGGTGGAGAGGTCGCCGAGGAGAGTTCGCTGCATGGCGAGACGCCGGTCTCATGGCCGGCGGACGAGGGGCAGCGCGAGGCCGACGCCGAATTGGCCGACGGGCACGGCGAGACGCTCGAAGAGCATCTGCAGCGCGCGGCGGCGGAAGAGGGAGCCCACGCGAAGGCGTTGCGCGAACATGCTGCGGCGGACGAGGCGGCGATGAATACCGCCGATTCTCTGGATGCGGAGCAGGGAACGGCGGCGGGAACGATGGCAGCCCGGGCGCAGTTGGGGCAAGAGCCTGCTGAGGTCTCCGGCAGCGCGCTGAAGGAAGACGAGAAGAAGCTGGCGCGTGAAGCCAAGGAGAAGGAACGCCGGTTGCGGGAGTATTTTCGCGGCATTCTGGATCAGTTGATCGCGGACTACGCGATCTCGGATCGCGGGCTGGAGATTCGTGAGGTCGCGGGCGGATACCGTCTGGCGACCAAGCCGGAGTACCACGATGCGGTGCGGGGGTTTGTGAAGTCGCTGAAGCCACCGTTGAAGCTGACGCTGCAGGCGCTGGAGACGCTGGCGGTGGTGGCGTACAAGCAGCCGGTGACGGCACCTGAGGTGTCGGAGATTCGCGGGGTGGATTCGGGTGGGGTGCTGGGGTCGCTGATGGCGCGCAAGCTGGTGGCGACGGCTGGGCGCAAACAGGTGATCGGGCGGCCGATTCTTTACAAGACGACAAAGGATTTTCTGCTGCGGTTCGGATTGAAAGACATCAACGAGCTTCCGAGCATCGAAGAGTTTGAGAAGATGGCGGGCGAACTCGCCGAGCAGGAGGAGATTCCGATGGTTCATCATGCACCAGAGAGCCCGCAGGAACTTGAGCGGGAGAAGGACGAGACGGAGCCGCAGGCGGATGGAGACAGCAGCAGCGTAGGCGAGACGGTGGCCGACGAAGCAATTGTGGACGGCCGCATGTCCGGGCTTCCGCCGAACTATGGCGACGACGATGTGTCGGATGGGGCGGACTCGCCCGCGCTCGACGCCGAGATCCAGGGCGAGGAGCGCCGGGAATCGGAGGAGGGCTGATGGGAGACCGTAGTCTTGATCCCGTGCGCGATCCGTTAGATTCTCCGGATTTGCCGGAGGATAACGAACCGGATACGGTAGGTACGCCTGAAGGTGATAACGAAGGAGTGCCTGAGGCTCCGTTGCGGCCGGCGCCGGATGGCGAGCAGGTGCCTCCTTACATTGATACCAACAAGGTGTGAGCCGCGGGGGGTCGGCCTGCATTGCCCTCGTTGCTTGCGCTCCATGGAGCCACGTGGATGAGCCGTCCGATAGGGTGCAGGCAGTAGACTGTTGGGAGTACCTTCAACGACCGCGATGAGCAGCTCCGCAGTCAGAAAGCTGGAAGCACGATGAGCAAGTCCGTACCTTCTCCTAAGCAAGATTCAACCGGCGATCACAGCGTGGAAGCCAAGGGCGACCGGCTGCAGAAGATTCTGGCGCAGGCCGGAATCGCGAGCCGGCGCAAGGCTGAGGAGATTATTCTCGCGGGACGTGTGCAGGTGAACGGCGCGGTGGTGAATACGCTGGGTACACGGCATGACGCTGCGAGGGATCACATTCGCGTGGACGGCAAGCTGCTGCAGGGTCCAGAGCAGCAGCGGTACTACATGCTGAACAAGCCGCGCGGTTATGTGACGACTCTGGACGATCCGGAGAAGCGGCCGACGGTAATGCAACTGATGACACAGAAACGCGGGCCGCATGGCGACCAGGTGCGGCTGTATCCGGTGGGGCGGCTGGATTACCTGAGCGAAGGGCTGCTGCTGATGACCAACGATGGCAATCTGGCGAATGCGCTTTCGAAAGCTGCGGCGGGCGTGGAGAAGACCTACCTGGTGAAGATCAGCGGGGTTCCTCCGGCCTCAGGGCTGGAGCAGATTCGGCGCGGGATCATGATCGATCGCGGGCGGCTCGACGAGGTGCGGAGCGGGCGGCGGGACCGCATCATTACAGCTCCTGCGAAGGTGGAGTTGGCGCGGGGCGGAGACAATCCGTGGTATGAGCTAACGCTGATCGAAGGACGGAATCGGCAGATCCGGAAGATGTTCGAAGAGATCGGACATCATGTGGAGAAGATTCGGCGGATTGGATATGGGGCGCTGCGGTTGGATGTTCCGGCGGGCGAGTATCGCGAGTTGACACCGGGTGAGGTGATGGCACTGGACCGCGCGGCGAAGGGCAAGAAGGTTGTGCCGAAGAAGAAGACACCGGAGTTCGCGCAGTTGAAGTCGCCGGCGAAGAAGAAGTTTTCCAAGCCGCGGCGGCAGCCTGTGGGGACGAAGTCAGTGAGCAGGGCACGCCGTCCGGACTAAATCGCACATGGTCGCGCTGTGCGTTTCCGGCGGAAGAAGTGTCGATATGTTCGATTCCCGACACACGAGGACCGGGTGAATCTTCCCTGGTACTCTCCTTGCATTCAGTGTGCAATGTGGAGCGAATGACCTGTGTGAATCGGGTTATCTATGTGAGTCTCTTACAACTTTTGTGTCCTTGACACTCGTCACTTTGCACGCCCAGAATACTTCCGCTATGAAACTTTCCTTTGATGACAATCACAGGGTGAAGAGCATCCAATAGGGATAGTCAAGGAGTCTCGAAGTGGCAATTGAAAAAGCGACATTTGGTGCAGGATGTTTCTGGGGAGTGGAAACACGTTTAGGCGAGATCACAGGTGTTATCGACACGGTCGTGGGATATGAGGGAGGCGACCTGGAGCACCCAACCTACAAGGAA
>Ga0080006_1151114_pt1 | contig 16091 bp, 15 predicted proteins | sample RS3BMetagenome_FD_69209 | JGI IMG/M metagenome (GOLD analysis project Ga0080006, IMG submission 69209) | Ferric oxide microbial mat and aquatic microbial communities from Rainbow Spring, Yellowstone National Park, USA - RS3B (SPADES... ... | reverse complement strand
GTTGATAGGGACAAAGTGATGTCGACTCAACTTTACGTCCTTTCTTCCCTTCCAGCCGAAAAGAGACTACTCATGATAAAGGCAATGGACAAAACTATCATGGGATAGTTCTTATGAATATACAGCAAACATCCTCGTTTAAACCGAATGACTAAGGCGAGTTTGGCTGTTGGTATATAGGTTTAGGTTACACAATAATTCCTCTAATTTCGCTCTATGATAATAACGTGAGCAAGTGCTTTCGATACTATGGTACATTTTTCCCATTAACACAATATTAAGTTATTTCACTGAACAAAAGGAGCCTCTTTATTTTGTGCGATTCTGATCTTCTTAGTACCACCCTACGCTCTACCCAAGAGTCGTTCTGCTGGTGCCATTGTTCTAACTCAACTGACAGACTAGATTTAGTTGAGCATAATTACTGATAAATTTAGCCAAGTTCAAAAATAAAAGCAATCTGTCTCGCAGACACTTTTTCTTAAAAAAGATTACGGTAGCTTTGTCAGTGGTGTTAACTTAGGGACTCGCCTCCATTAGGTTCAGTAGTCCATCGAACTTGACCCTGTCCCTCATCTTGTTATACATGAAACAGAACGGGTTCAACCACCTTCTAATATTTGACAAGATACATTCCTTCTTCCTGCAGGGATTAAAGAATGGTCATTGAACCCTTTAGTCCTGTCCTTCAGGTATTGGTTTACTCTCTCCACCAAGCTGTTCTCGTATGGAGTATGTATGTATCCTGTGCTCCAGACCGAGCGACTTACATGCATCTGGATACCACACACCCTCATCTGTGTACACCACATGCTTCCCGTATATCTTGACAAGAGCCCTTAGAAAGAACTCAGCAACCATGATGTTCCTCTGATAAGACAGGTATACCAAGAGTATGTATCTGTGTACAGGCTCTATCGCTATCCAAACCCATGCTTGATATCTACCTATTCTGATGTAAGTTTCATCAATTAGGAAGGCTGTAACTCTTCTTCTATGGAATAAAGTGTTCATCCTTACCGAACAGCTGTATCCACTTCCAGATTGATAAATGACTCCCCCTGACAAAAGGGTCTAAGGCATCTTTATGCCACATGCCTTAAACTAACCCCATCCAGTACAGATAAATGCAGTACATCACGTCCTATGGGCGTGTCCTTTCTCGTATGAATCCAAACATAAGGGATCGGGCACGCCCAATCTATGATTCTCATTGAGCGAATATGGATAGGCAATCAACTCAAACAGCGCTTAAGTTAACACCACTGCTTTGTCCCCCTCTCGTAGGAGCCACTGGTTTACTTCTTCGCTTGCGGGCTGAGTTTGTTTATCGTTTCAGTTTTACTTGTAATATACTTCATAATGAAAGTAGAGCCACCAATCAAAGTCAATCATTTTCTGTGTGACATCAACTATAGCATCAATGACAGCTTTTAACCAACCACTGCTCGATCTTTTTCCTGAAGACAAAGTCACGAATTCCGACTTTGATGAATTTGGAGCCTTTCTTCTATTATTCATAGTTACACTTTTGTCCAGCATTAGGAGCCTTTGGCTTTCTGAATATAAAAATAGCGAAATATACAAGCTTGTCACTTAAGGCAGTCGATACACCCTTACCTTGTTTCACTCATTCCGTTTGGTGTATTAGCCTTCGATGATATAGTGTTTACCAAATGAACTTGATAAAAACACTGTAGAATAATACGATAAAGATAGCCCATTCATCCCTTCACCAGAGACCCCGTCCGTAAGGGCGGGGTAGTTTACTTTAGCACCAAACATCTTAAACTCAGCATACTGTTAGCAGACTAAAGCTAAGTCGTACCAAGCCCTCTAGTTCTTTAATCGTGGGAATCTTAACCCCTACCTTCAAAACGTGAATCTATTTAACATAGTGAATGCGAAACGAAATCATACTATTTCTTCTAATCGCTTCTGCTTGGTTTCTATCCCGATTAACCCCATCAATATTCCTGCGATCACAAGAGGAACTCCTAATAAGGTGAAGAAACTCAAAACCTTTAATCCCGAAGCCAACAAGCCCCCAATAAACGCTAATCCTATTACACCGGTGATTCTGCTTAAACTTACACCCCAACCCGTGCCACTTGCTCTAACGTCAGTAGAATATAGTTCACTAGCATAAGGAGGAAACATTCCAGCCAACGAAAAACCGCTGGCATAAACTACTGTTCCAAGCAAAATGAAAAGCGCAGGTTCCAGACGTCCTATAGTTCCAAACCATCCGATAAGCATTGTAATAACTCCTCCAACAACCGGGTAAGCTGTAAGAGTTGGTTTTCTACCGACTTTTTCAAAGAAAACTGCGGTTAGGAAACCGATTGGTATTGATGCAAAGTCTACCTCTGAAGTATAAAATGCGGCTCCAGTAGGAGTAAAGCCTAGGCGTGTCACAAGTACCGTGGGTAGCCATACCAGCATACTGAAATTAAAAAACCCCCATAATCCTCCATACATCCAAATAAGTATGGATTTTACCCTGTATCGTTTGCCCCAAATTTCTTTAAGACTGCCCGCTTTCTCTTTATCCTTTGGTGGAGTAATCGTAAGGTTTGCAATATGACTAACGCCAGCCACTGACTCAACCATTCTAACGCTCTTTATCGCATCATCGAAGCGACCTTTTGATATAAGGTATCTAGGTGACTCTGGACAGTATTTCTGCATAAGTGGTATGAAAAAGGCAGGAATGACGCCTATAGTAAAGAGAAATCTCCATCCGAATATCGGCATAGCTATATACGCAAGACCAGACGCTATGATGTAGCCCGCCCCTATTGATACCACACCAATCAGTATTTGTATTATGCCTCTTTGTTTTGATGGTACGAACTCGGAAATTATTGAAAAAGCTATCGGTACCGCACCACCAACCCCAACACCCATAATAAAACAGGCCACGATAACCCAAAGAAAACTCTGTGCAAAACCATTAGCCAATTCGGTTATACTGAACACTAACAACATGATGTTGAATGTCTTCCGTCTGCCTATTCTATCCGCGATATAGCCGCCCAAAATAGCCCCTATCAGTGTTCCTCCTATTCCTAGAACCGGATGAATTCTTGTTATTGCTGGTGTGAGCCCCCACTCCTTGCTGTATTGAGGAATTACAAAAGATAGTGTTACCTGATCCATATTATCGAAGGCTATCGCCGCAAATACCAGCAATACCAAAATAATGTGAAACTTGCTGAAGGGCAGACTTTCCAGACGATCCAGAAGATCCTGTTGCTCGCTAGCGGAAGCCATAAAGACTTCGAAATAAGAGACGAACTTAATCATATCTCTTTAATAAAAAAGGTGGCAAAATTTTTTCTTTGTAGGTGATGCAGAATTCGTGGCGCCGTGTAATGAAAAGTGAAAAGCGAACCATGAAGACTTTTTGTCGGTAAGATAAGATGCATCTTCGCTAATGGAATACCACACAAGGCACGTATTCAGATGTCGATGATATTTTAATTCAATACACTAATATGTAGCATCAAATTGATCTACTTACAATACTATCGTCAATTGAAGTTTGGCATTCTGTTCTAGGTGTAGTATCCCGACCTTGCTAGAGGTTTGGTCAGGAGGTCGAAGACCTTTGTTGCACCGATGTACTTCCTTGCTATCTTCAGTACGAACGTGACAAGAGAGCGGAGGACCTCCGCTTACACGAGCCTGCATCGGGAGCCAACCGTTCTCAGGCTGGGCTTCAGGTTTCCAGTGATCGCGTCAAGGCCAGAGCCAAGCTACGTGACGATGTAGGAGAAGAAGGCCATCGCTATGTGAGGTCTTACGTCTTTGATCCTCCTCACCTGGTACTCATCTAACCCGAGGCTTTGCTTGGCGTCTTGATGGAAACTTCTATCGACCAGCGCATCGCGTAGGTCTGGCGTATCCTTTTCGACTCTCATATCCTCGCATTCGTAACGTCGAAAGCCGGTTCAGAGTACCTTTTTGCCTCACACATGAATGAGGGATACTCTGTGAGGGGTATCATGGCTAGGATAAAAGGCACAGATGGTGATGAAACCGAAGCTAAAGAAGCTCAGACAAGCATATGAAGGTCATGTTGTCAAACTTCAGTAGTAACCAAGTACGCCCGATATCTGTGCTTTATCAGGTTATGAGTTCTGGTTCTGACATAAATTGTTTTTACAAAAATATTGCTACTTAAAATATCATCAACCGATATCAGAGTCGGATCGAAGGTAACGGTGGCCATACAATCTTTATACGAAACATGCACATCAAACACACCCGGTATGTTGCTTAACGCTATCCTAATTCGCGACGCACAACGTTTACACGTCATCCCTCTTATACTCAAATTAATTCTTTCAGTCCAACTTTCACACATGGCTCCAACCTCTGATTATTCTGCACAGCAACTCATTGCATCTATATTGCACAGAAAGGTTTGTGCGGTTAATTTTAGTCCTTCAGCGAGGTTGGGGAAGATACGAGTCGTATCGATTACGTCTCTGAAGGTAAGACCATGCTTTATGGCAATCGCACCTTCAAGCACGAACTCCGTAGCTAGAGGAGACAGCACATGCAATCCCACGACCTTCCCGTTATTTGGATCTATTATTAGCTTGGCCATTCCATCGGTTTCTCCAAGGATCTCGGCTTTCGGTACCTTGTCAAACTCCAACTTTCTGCAGGAGTATGCACCGGTCTTCTTGACATATTCATCCTCAGTATATCCTACAGCCGCAATCTGGGGATTCGTAAAGACAGCGCAGGGTGCAGACAGGTAATCCACTGTCGCATTCATCTCCATTATGTTGGTTGCGGCAATTACCCCCTCCCTTGCGGCGAGTGTCTCAAGCATAAGTCTTTTTGAGACACAATCCCCTACAGCATAAATCATGCTGTAGGTCGCCTTGTTGGTTTTGTCCACCTTGATGAAGGCTCTCTGGTCTGTTTTCACTGAAGCCTTTTCTAGGGAGAGTTCACCTGTGTTTGGTGCCCTCCCCGTAGCCACAAGTATCTCATCAACCTCGATTTTGGATTTACCCTTCTCAGAAACAACCTCCAGCGTTTTGGCACCGTTGACAGATTCAACCCTGTTTATTCTAGCCTTGATTTGAAACTTCATCCTTTCCCCTGACAGCTTATTCTGAAGCATTTTCGATATCTCAGGTTCCGCCGCACCGATAATCCTGGGCAGTGCTTCAACCACAGTTACTTCTGATCCAAAATGCAAGAATGCCTGGCCGAGCTCGAGGCCGATAGCACCACCCCCAATAACCGCAAGCCTTTTTGGCATCTCATCAAGATTCCATACACTATCGCTTGTAATGTAACCGACCTCCTTCAGCCCTTCTATTGGAGGAGCCGTCGGTCTGGAACCGGTTGCTATAATCACATTCCTTGCCTTGAATGTTTTTACATTACCATCCAGCACCTCGACTTCGGTTGGTGATTTGCAACGCCCTTTGGCTTCGTACACGTCTACGTTGGGATACGGTGCAAGGACCTTTTTGTATTTTGTTTCCCTGAACCTTTTTACCAGTTTTCGTACCCCATCCATGACATTTTGGAAATTCAGGTTTGGACTAATAGCACCGACTCTAGGGAAAAATGGGTGCTGGGGGTAGAAATATCTGTGGGAGGATTCCAAAAGGTATTTTGAAGGAACACAACCTACATTTATACAGGTTCTTCCAAGGAGAACAACTCCTACCATGGCCACCTTTATCTTACCTTCGCTCAGTTCGCTAGCCTTAATGGCTACAGAAAAAGCACCCAGCCCCTCTGCCTATGATAAGTATGTCATAGTATTTGGCCAACTATTAACACCATGTCTACTGGTCCAATATAAAATTTGGTACATCTAAAGCTACCGGTGCAGATGACCCGTTACTCTCATTTCATACATATCGGCGCAGTGTGAGCAGCAAAAGGTATACTTTACCTGATGTATTTCTCGTACGTAGGCATTATCCTTCTCCACCTTCGCTCCACATAATTCACATGTTTCTGACATTTTCATACCACCTGAAGCGCTATTGGATACAATAGTATTAATTCAATGCGCTTTATTATAACAAAGCAATGGTAACCTTTGGCTTACTCGAGTGTAAACGAAGCCCCTCAATTCATATCTTAATGTCAATATATTTAGCGAATTCTTTCTCTTTCTGGCTGCATCTCGAATATCCGTTTATAATTAATTTTGTTTAAACTTCGCTTTTAAAGAAGGTAGAATCCAGTTGCATAACAAAAAGGTTACGATCAGGTTTGGCTGGCCGAGCATACCACCACCCTTACATTTTTATGCCTATTTCCTGGTTAAATTTTCTTGGTTCATGAAATTGCACAAAAGCCGTTCTCATTAATTCTTTCAGCATTTATGGAGCCATGACCAGGGAACGTAAAACATAATTCTGAATGTCAAACATGTTTTTATATATAAACACAGTATTTGTTAACCTATCCGAAGCTTTGTGCATGAAAATCGCTTGGTAAATTGCGAAGCGTCGATAAAGAGTTGACATTCGATTCCAAACCATCCATGGACGTAGAGGAAACCAATCTTTGCTGTTATTTATGAAGGACATATTCTTAGAAGCTTCCTTTTGGTGTAAACGATAGAAACAACCATCAACAGAGCCACAATCAAATTCGTAATAAATGGATAGCCCCAGACCAGATTATACAGGACACCAGAAGGTATGAGCGCACCGAACAAAACAGCACCAATTGGTATCGAACAACATCCACCCGAGAATATTGCAGGTATGATAGCTAATATACCCATTGAACCAGCTTTTTTTTAAAACGGGAGGCTCTAAGACCAACAACCATCAAATTTACACTAATGGAAAACATCACACCTAGCAATACAGAGAAGAGTAATGGTCCATAAACTAGATTTAATTCAAGATGACCTGTTATATTCCACGCAAATCCAGCGTTATAGAGACCGAAGAGACCTCCTGAGGGAGGAATGAAACGGACACTTGGTATGTGGTATTCAGCCATTATCTTTGAAAAATCAATCTGTGAATAGAAAAGCCATCCACCTGACAGGAAATAAACCAACCAGTAACCTATCCCTGCAAAGGCCGCAAGAAACCTCATTTTCCATGTAGGAAATATTAGTTTAAAAATTGGAAGGTTTGCAGAGCGGTTTTCAACCATATTGCATCATCAGTCGTGTTACAATCGTCATATTTCTTGTCTCATTTTGATGTATTGAGTACGCCTCAACTTGGATACCGTAAGACATCGCACTCAAAAGGGACACCCCTCCTCCCAAAACACGCATCCATTCGTTGGTCTGCATCTGAGGATTCTTATTAGTCTACTTCTTTATTTATTATCCTTCAGTGATGGGTTGCTTTATTTCTTGGTGGTAAAAGTCGTTTGCGACTTCTATTAAACAGCAAATACTACATTAAACTCAAGCCAACATCCATATACGATGGCAAACTTCCTTGTATGGTATGCTTGTCTAATTTTTTACAACCCAGATCGTCAAAGAAAAACGGTTAGCGACGATGTTGTGGAACAATCAAGTTCAGATGGACTCGTTCTTATCAGTAAAGGCAAACGCAGGAATTTCAATAACAATTAATGCAATGCAACGGTAGCAGGGGATGTCTCCCTATTGTTCCAAGACATGGTGCAAAATCATCAAAATTGTTGCTTGGAGTTAGCTTGCCGAAGACAGAATGCTTTGTATATTTGAAATCATGTCAGCTCCGTTGGCGATAATCATTCCGTTTTGGCTGATAAGATAATAAATATCAAGTTCAGCTTGTGGGTTATAGATGTAGGTTGCAGATTGTGTGGTTGTTGCAAACAACCAGCCTTGAGTGGAGGAGCCAGCAGCATACTGTTCAGCAAACTGATTAATGGTAGGTCCAGAATACCCTAGATCATTATACGATTCAACCGTAAGCACAATAACCCCTTCCGCGCGCAACTGTGAATAGAACCGCGTTGCGAGTAAGTCTGCACCCTGCTGGCATCCAGAACACCATGTAGTAATAAACCAAAGAAGCACTTTATGGCCGGCGAACTGGTCAAGAGTTACTGTGCTTCCATTTGTCAAATAAAGAAGTATGTTTGGAGCAACGTCCCCAACGTTTATTCCAACACCCCCGACACTGTCCTGATATTGGTCGTTCGAAAGCGCCAAGGCTACCCAGGATACTGCCACCGCAATGATGGCGAGCACACCAATGAGAATAATTTTCTGTTTGACCTTTTTCCCCAATCGTTTGCTCCTGGCTCCAGAGGTATTCCTTTTAGAGGAGTTCTTGTTCTTAACTGACTCCAACAATTGAGGATGCTTGGATACATTATGTTGATGCAGGGCACCTTCTGAACCGAAGCTTTTGTCACATTTTTCACACCTTGGCATCTTCAGGTCACTTTGTTAACACAACACGAAATGTTACGGCTCAGATAATGAATCAAAACCAGAAGAAGTATCAGGGAAAGGGCGTAAAAGTATCCGTAATTGAACTCGAAGAAAGCTTGGATTCGAGGTGAAATAGAATAAAGTACAGGGGTTGAAACACCTGTTAATGCCATCAGTGAAGGTATTAACGGAGTACAGCACAACCCGTTCACAAGGCTAGCCAGAATAGATCCAATTGTGAGGCCTCTTCGTGAAGACGTTTTGATTCTATATGCATATACATTGAGGGTAATTACAAGGCTTATGAGAATGCCAAAGCAGGTCGCAAACACAACTTGAAGCGGTGTTATGAAATATATAGCGTAAAACGCTAAACCTCCATCAGGTAATGAAGGGAGCAGAAAAAGGTAAAGGGTGCAGATCGAAATGGAAAACAGCGCTAACATGACGAGGTATTTCTTTTCTGAGACCAGAATACTCAGTGCATTAAATTCATGATGTATCAAACTTTGTTTTACTTTCATTCACCTCGGACTCCCGATATCATTGGTTGCAACAACCATCAACTTGCGGGTCAACTGTGTATGAGTGTTTGTGGCGCCTCCTACTCATGGTTATCACAGAAACGATTGCAACAATCAGTAGAGAAGCCAATATGAACAGAAGAAGCCTTTGGCCTACTATATACCGTAACGCCACAACACCTCCACTTGTTATTGCAATGGGTAATAAACCACAGCATACAAGCAGGGTGAATAGAAGAGCCAGAGACCCTCGCAGAGTGGGGGGATGATTTTGTTGCTGATTTATCATATCATTCAAAAGTAGAAGCTTACCTGGCAACCTTGGCTCCGGGAAAGGCGAAGGAGAGATAAGCGTTCTGCTTTAACGAAGGCAACAAATTTATGCAAACCTCAGCTGCAATTAAGGAGATAATGATAAAATCTCCGATTGGAAAGATAAAACATATGTATAGCCTGTCTAAGAGAAGGCTTGTCTGAAAACGGTAATCTTGCTGGCAACTATCCCTTTGATTCATAAAGTATACGACTGACGATTGGTTTCTACAACAATCATTTTGGTAAGTTTGGCGATGCGTCGGCAGAGTGCAATCTCCTTTCTTTGAAAGCCTGAGCACAATCCTTCCCTGAGAAATAGTATCTGCCTCCATTGATGTATTCAACGATTGGTTTGCCGTAAATCAGACAATCACAGAAATCGCATTTGAATTGTAGCGAAGCATTAGGCTTTACCATAGCACCATACTCTTCTTTAAGAATCTTTGTAATAACGAATGAAGAAGCATTAGATAGACCAAGCTCATCGTGCGCATATTTAGCGACGAATTCACCTAGCTGATGCAGATCGTCTACCTCAATCTCGAGTAACACCTGCTTTTCACCTGCAACAAGATACGCCGCCCTAACTTCATTGATGTTTTTGATCTTTTCCAGGGTTTCGTCCACGACCCCACCAAAGGGCTGTGCTAGCACGAACGCCCTAGTCCTACCCCATAACTTTTCCGAGTCCACTATCACAGTGAATTTCCTTATTACACCGAGTTCCATTAGTTTGTTTATCCTATCTCTTACAGTAGGCAGACTTACTCCCACTTCTCTGGCGATATCCTTATACATCATTCTTCCGTCCTTCTGTAACAATTCAAGTATTCTTGCATCTATATTATCAAGTTGTAGAGACATAACCTATCCTCATCCAAATTTCTGTCTTGTTTTGGAAGGGTATGCTTGGAAACGCGCATAGAATGCATTCGCCGTTTTAGAGATTCGTGCAACACCCTTCCCAAAAAGAAAGGTTTGTGGGGATGTAGGCCAGTTTTGATGGTTAAGAAGGTTCAGCCAGCTACATAGAACCTTATCATGATTAAACCTATCCATGTTAGCCTTTATAATGTGAGCGTATTTACGCTTTATCTCTTCATAAATAAGGAAATTCATCATATTTATTTTAGTTAATGAAACATGCTTTGAAGATTTTAGTATGCAGATTTCAACCATCATTGGATAGGTTCTAACTAATGATGAAAATGAATTCAATTTTATAACAGACAGCAAATATGTATAATAATAATTAACTTCAAAGATGGGATAAGGGGCCTTACCTTCATTTATTAAATGACTATTTTGATATTTGGCACAAACTTAGCTGCACGCCATGAAAGTATACTTGTGTGATAAAAACGGGTGCTGTCCGTCGGTAGAGGTGTTAAATGACCAGATCCTCATTGGGGAGGATGACAACACATGTATTCTATCCAGAGAACAGTGGAATGACCTTGTGGACAAAATAAGGAAAGGGACGCTACAGAAGGTATGATCTAAAGGAAAAGGAAAACTTCATGTCTGACGATCAACACGACTGCTGTAAAGTCAATTTCCCAACGACGAAGGGTAAATGCCCGGCCTGTGGCGCCATGGGAAAGGGTGTGTCGTCTTTTACTGTTTCTCTTTTCTTGAAAGATCCCACACTTTACCTTCGTGAAAAAAGCCTTCCACCCGGCCGTTACTATATATGTGAAACAAGGTCCTGCCCTACTGTTTACTTCACTGATAGTGGGGTACAATTCAATAAAACAGATATCCGTGTAAAGGTCTGGCAAAAGGAGGATGACCCAATGGTACCAGCTTGCTACTGCTTTGGTAATTCTGTTGCAACGATTCAAAATGAAATCATCCAAACAGGCAACACCGATGTAATATCAAGAATAGGAGCGGAGGTACGGGCAGGGAATTGCAGATGTGAAGTGACAAATCCTCAGGGCTCATGCTGCTTGGGAAATGTAGCTAAGGCTGTTAAGATAGCCAAAGAAAACCTCACCCATCAGCTTTCTATCGTACGTTCAAAAAGGCAAACGTCAGTCTGAACCAGTCTATTCTTTAAACATACAATAACCCACACAATTATACATTAGCCATTTAATAAACCGGAGATATGATAGGTTGAAAATACTGCTTAAACATCAGGACATGCAAGGGGTGTGGTCAATCAATATCTGATTTATCCATGTCGGAGTTAGAGGTGCAAGAACCAACAGGTCCGGAGTCTGGTATTATGCAATACCATGTGGTCACAGGCAAGTAACTAGTTGAAACAGGAGCTGCCCAGGTTGTATACAACGGCGGAAAACTCAGGATTACGGGGTACTACTGCTTCAACGTCTACTAGGGCAAATACTGGAAGGAACAGAATATACCAATCATTGTTGAACAAATAGACAAGGCTGTAACATACATAGAGAGAGACTCTAGCTATTCTGGAGGTTTGGAGCAGTACGCTGCTGCCGACGGGGACATGAGCACCGGCTCGCTAAAGGGTCATACAATCATTATAACTGATCCACCTTCCGTAGTGGACGACTTACAGATTCAGCAGCAACTGGAAGCTTGGATTGCTGCGGGGTATGTTACCCGACCTCAGAATGAAGGGCGCGTACAACATATTTCTTGGTCCAGGCGTGACTGTTACCTTGCAGAGGGATAGCAGCTGCGCAACCTTCTATATTTTCACAACTTTACAGGGAAGCACGCCCATACCGTGGGGACATATCCTTGTAGTAGCGGGTGTAACCAATGCATTGCAGACCGATTTGACATTCCGACTCAGGGCCTCAGGAAGGCAGATACTCTCTCCTGCAGTCACGTCTGCTCCTGGAAAGGTTCCAAAATAGTTGTCGAAGGTATGATTCTCCTGTAGAATGACAACTGTATTGGTTGAGGTTGAGAGACCAGAGTTCATCATGTTCGAAAGCACCACAGCCAAGGCTTAATTCTTTTTTAAAAAAGAATTAAGAATCAGCACTTCCAATTTTTATGGCTAATAACATATCATACCTTTCAAGGCGTTATTCATATGTAGAATAGACCAGCTAGTTTCAGGTGGCCTGTCCAAGATCAAGAGATCTATCTTCTTGAACCTACCTCCCGTCCAACAACGTATTCCCTCTGTTTCTAGCATTTCAACAATCGCTTGATCAGGGCAAATTTTTCTCCCAGTTTTGTCAAGGTATCTACGGGAATCCATATTTCGATATTCCTATCTTTCTTACATCTGCCAGCAACGCTAGAACCGATTCCCCATACACCGGTAACTTTCGCTGTTATCTTATTGTCCTTTGGGAGATAATCGTTAGTCCTAAGCACCGACGACTACGCCTCTACTTTATTCTTGTCCATCGAGGGGCTCTTACCTATTTCCTTTGAGTTCTTTGCCTCCTTGCTGAATTGCCTTAAAATGATGAATTGAGACCTTGTAATATCGGGCGTAAGATTTGCTAGAATGGTGGCTGTTTGCTCTTGCATAAACAATGAATGAGAAGCTTCGCCTCACACCTTCTATCTCGGGCTGAAGCGGACATCCTGACCGAGCCTAATCTGGTCAAGATTGTATAGATTATCATATCTGTTATCCCAAAAGCGCCAAAGGGAACTAATTGAGTGTACCTTGCAAGAAAATATATACCGACCCTCCTGAGAAAAGGTTAGTCACCAGTGGAAGTCCAAAAACACCCATGATTCCATTGAGATATACACCAAGGTACAAAAGAGGAATCAAGCAATGATAGAGATTATGGCCCTTAAGATTCTGCCCTTTCTATCCAAGCTTGTGAGGGTGGAGTTTTCCTTCTCACGCTTGGCCATTATAGTTTCATCTCCCAGATGAATCAGAAAGAGAATTCTATGAAAGTAAGCCGAGCTTGCCGACGGCTTCCAAAAACATATATAGAAATCCCCATAGAATGGGAGGTTTACCAGATGAAGATTATGACCATCGTCAAGGGTCAGGTGCCAGTGGAAAGACGTGCATCATTCGAGGTTGCATATCGGTCTATTAGGGAAAATAGTTTGCCGCCAGAGCTTAAGATGTCGTTCTTGACCAGAGGAACAGACGACTCTGGAACCTACGTCATCGAAACTGTCTGGAGTAGTCAAGATGCACTCGACGCCATGAGAGCTAGCACGAAACCGCGAGCTATCGCCCTATTTGAGGAAATAGGTGTCTCTCCGAAGGTCGAAATTCACGAAATAGTCGGTTCTGTTCCCTGAGAGAAGACAAAATCTGCCTTCGCCGGGACGACCGGTTTACATGTGAATCGGAAATCCCATCGAAATATATTTCTACAATTCTCTGGAATACCTTGAGTTGTCAGAGACCACCCTTGTTGAATAGTCGGACAGGACTTCCATTACTCCTACACCACAGCTACCCAGAATATGATTAGAGGTCCATAAGGTAGTTACCGTTCAGAAGAACTCGGCCTGAAACCTTGCATGAACGCTTTAGGGTGTTTGTCACGTAGCAATCGCCTGCTGCCGCCAAGGCGAGTTCTTTGATTCTATCAGGAGGATCAGGGCTGGTAACCTTGACCTCGTACTCGATTTGGTCGAATCCCTGACCGGCAATCCCGACGTAATGCCCTACCACGCTCACCTCAAGGTTCTCGAGCTTGACTCCCCAGAACGAAGCTCGCTCCGCATAGTGAGTCATCTGGCAGAGGGGGAGACCAGCAATGAAATGCTGCAGCGCACCGGGATATTCGCCCCTCCCCCCGACCGACTTCCCAGCGTCGGAGTACCAAACAATGTCTCCCGAACGCAACTCCTTTCTGAGCTGCGGCAGGTATCTCGCCGTCACCCTTATGGCGTGTTGGAATTTTCTCTTCTTTTCCTCCTCGCTGAGGCTTTTGGCCTCAGTCCACGCTGAGTATATCTTCGCAGCCCATTGCTTTACCTGCTCTGGGAATTCGATCATAGATAGTCTAGCACCATGAGATGGAGGGAAAAGCGGACTGCGATTGAAGAATCAAAAGTTTGCGAATGATGGTGTCTATTTGCAACTGCAAGTTACCTCCAAATTGTGCTCTTCCGAATGCTCCTTGGATTCGGAATCGCTTGCAAAGGCTAGGCCGCAACACTGTTTCTCTATCCGTTTAGCCAATCCATCTACCTCCGGCAGACTAAGAGAATGGTCCTCGTATTTAGAGATACTCTTGAATGGTTAAACCGAAGATTGAATCTTTTGAGATGGGGAGACATCTCTGCTTGTGGTCAGCCATTAGGACTTTCTCTTTTGGTTTCTTCATGGTGAGCACTGTACGCATGTGCGAGTAGACTTTCCTCCATCGAAAAGCTAGCCCCGGACAGTGTATGGAAACTTCGGCATGATCAGATATCCAGGTGTCTAGGCTATCGATACTTCGCATGACCGTTAGAGTAGACGTTTAATACTGCAGTCAGGATAGTGCAAAAATCATGCCAGCATGCAGAGGATCGCAATAGCTACAAACGCAATACCAACTACAAAGAATAGCGTTGGGATAAACTTCTCCATTGGAGGCTACTACTCCCCGAAACCTGGAGCCGATCTGTCCCCCTCTCCATCGGGGTGCTGAATGAGGTCGAGATAAACCCGTATTTATTTCGTTTCGCCCAGTTAATGATGGTTCTGGCCAGCAAGTGCTAGGCTCTCTGGTCAGGATTGAAGCCTCCAAGAAAAATCACGATATTGCGTTTGACGCTGGCGCAGTTGCGCGTTAGCGCCTGAGGCCACGCATTTTGCACCGTGGCGAGAAGCGGAAAGTAATTGGAAGTGATTTAACCAACCAATGAAAGCTCGATAAAGCCACCGGACAATTGGACGCTGTGCTCCCCGCTAGTCCAGACTCAGGAAGACCCTCGATTACCTCTCCACCAAGGAGTTTTGCGGCTTCGTCACGAGACAGCACTCTGATCTGACACTCAGTCTCATTTGGAATTGAGCTAATGTCTTCGTGTTCCCTATCTGACCAACGGCATCGGTTAAAGCCAATCTGTCCTCGCCAATGTCCTCTCCCTAGTTCTCTTGATGTACTTGTAAACAGATAACGCGTCTATGTCCCTAGACATCCGATATCATTGCTTGCTTGAACGGGCCGTCGGCGACGTCTTCCGCTTCGAAGCTCTCTGGACTTTGATATTTTCCTTCCTTTTCTACCTTCACCTTGCGCTTGCTGTTCAATCGCACAAGCTGCTTCACAAAGTCTGTATTAGCCATTCACCCAATCCAAACGAAAATGCCATTGCTTGCCAGTTCGAACGTCTTTCCTGAGTTCGCATTATCGTGAACCACTACCTCCAGCATGTCTTTACCCTTGAGCTCCTATACGCGTGAGTTTGGTACTGTCTTCACATTTGGAAGGGACATCGCTTGCGATATGCACTATTCACTCTCAATCGACTTGTCGTACCGGTGGACGAAGTAGGCCAACTTGACCGTGTTCGTAAGGTAGTTAATAGCTTCCAGTGCCTAGTCTCCCGTCCCACAACCGTCACCGTCTTCTCTCTGAAGAGTGGATCATCACAGACTGAGCAGTATGAAACACCCCCTGCCGTTCATTTGCTTTTCGCCCAGAACATTGAGATTTTTTGGTGTCTTTCCGAATGTGAGAACGACAGCTATTGCATGTTACTCGCTATCACCCGTAGTAACCCCAAAGCAGAAACCGGGGCACTCCGAACTCTACTCTATTCGCGTGACCTCCTCTAAAGCAAAGTTTGTGCCGTACAGCTCAACCTGCTGCTCGAATTTGAAAGTCCGAATCCGCTGAGTTTTATAGCCGAGATAGTTCTGAACTTCGTTGGTCATAAGCATCTGTCCGCCAGTATCCTTGGTTATGACGAGTGTCTTGAAACCCCCTCCCAGA
>Ga0080006_1142512_pt1 | contig 16107 bp, 14 predicted proteins | sample RS3BMetagenome_FD_69209 | JGI IMG/M metagenome (GOLD analysis project Ga0080006, IMG submission 69209) | Ferric oxide microbial mat and aquatic microbial communities from Rainbow Spring, Yellowstone National Park, USA - RS3B (SPADES... ... | reverse complement strand
AGGCGCGCCCAAGTCTGAGCGTTGCGCTGTTCCTGCTCCTCGTCGCCCATAATCCCACTTTACGGCGACACCAACGCCATGTCCAGACCACCCCCCCCTAATAAGTACCTACTATAACTACCTTTGATATCTCAAGTCACTCTTACCGGCTACTTCTCGCGAGCTATCAACGCGAGCATTCCAGACATTTCTTACAAGGTGCCAGGGTAGTACTAGTACTGCAGTCAGGGATACACGTTCACCTACCACATGTAGGGTCCGAGTTGATGGCGAAACCACCGCATGTAGTGGCCGAGGGACGATTACAGTACTAGGCGAAAGCGCCGCGCGGGTCCGGCGCACGACCGCCGGCGGCCCCCCGCCCGCGACTCCGGGGCGTCGCTTGGGGCAAGGCGGCCGTGGCGCACAGCCTGTGCAGTATGCCCGAGGCGGGGAGGTGACGGAGGGGGCCGCGTCCGCGAGGCGGCCGGAGGGAGTGCTTTCGGACCCCGCAGGCGGCGCTTCGAAGCCGACGGACCCGGCAGCCGGGAGTGCAGTCGTCGCGACGGGTGATGCGGCATCGGCAGGGATGGGAGAGTGGCGACCGGGGGACGGGCGGATCGCTCCCGTCCCCCGGTCGCCCTGCCGATGGAGCGGTCGCGGCGGCGCTCCACTGACACGGAACACCGGCCTCGGCCACCGAATCCTGTCGATCAACGTCGAGCATCCCTGCGCCCACCGGCGCGTTCGACGGGTCTGATGGGCAGGAAGCCGCCACCAGTCCCCCGAACCTTCCCCATCACCCGACTCGATCAGGCTGGCCGACCACCTATTGCGCGCTACGGGCGGGGGCCCCGGGTTGCGGTGCACCCGTCCAACGCGGCGTCGCATGCGGGGAGGCGGGGTCGCGCCGCTGGGACTGGTCGACCATGGTGCGGCGCGGCGGCGGCCGGTACGCCGCGGTTCCGGGTGGGGTCGTTCCGGGTCGCACGGGGGTGCGGCGGTGCGGCCGCGGGATGCGGCCGGCGGCCCAGGAAGGCGACGCTAGGAGGCACCGTATGCTGGTTTTGACGCGGCGAGTGAACGAGACGATCATGATCGGAGAAGACATCGCGATCACGGTCGTCTCCGTCCAGGGGCACGGCCCGCACGCCCAGGTCCGCCTCGGCATCACAGCGCCGCGCGAGATGACGGTGCTCCGGCGGGAGGTCTACGAGACCGTCCACGGCGACCGGGGGGACGGACAGCCTGCGCGGGGCGCGCGGGTATCGGTGGCCCCCGCGCCGCCGGCCCAGGGCGCGGGCGGCGCGGCGCACTGATCCGGCGGCCCGCGCCCGGTCACGTTCGCGCAAGGGCCCGGTACACGCGGAGTGCCGCCAATTGCTGTTGCCGCGCCGCGGCCTCGGCCAATCGATCGCGCAATAGCAATTCCAGGCGGAGTTGGAGGTGCGCGACGTCGGCCACGGCGGCCGGACTGGCAGGCCGGGCGGCCTGCCGGTCCAGTTCGTCGCGGATCGAGGCGGCGAGGGCGTGGAAGGCAGCCCAGGCGCCGGACTCTGCCGCCTGTCGTTGAAGGGCGAGCAGCGCCCGCAGGCGCCGGAGTTGCTGGTCGCCGCTCGCCGCCCCGGAACCCGGGCGCTCCCTGTCTTCGGCGGTGGTGTCTGGCGCCATCTCCGCGCTCATACGTCCCTCCTCTTGCCGTCTCTGCCGCGGGTGCGCTTGCGGCGCGGCTCTCCCGGCACCAGCGGGGCGTCCACCTGCAATCCGAACATGATCTCATCGGCCAGCCGGCCGGCGTGCGCGATCTGCCCCCGGCGGATGCCTTCGACGGAGTAACCCGCCCGGTGGAACAGGGCGAGGGCCGGGCCGTTGCGGTCCACTACGCCGGCGCAGAGCTTGCGGACGCCGGCGGCGCGGGCCCAGGCGAGTGCGCCTCCCAGCAGGAGCCCGCCGCAGCCCCGGCGCCTGGAGTCGGCCGCGACGGCGACCGAGACGCCGGCCGTGTGGGCGATCGCCGCTTCGGCGCCGCGCACCGCTATGGCGAAGCCGCGCACGTGCCCCTCCAGGGTCACGACCACGGCGCAGGCGGCGCGCAAATCGAGGCGGGCGAGGCGGGTGGCCTCCTCCTCGGCGCGCAGCGCGGTGTGTTCGAGGCCCAGGGTGCCCTCGAGCGCGACGGCGGCCAGGAGAGCGACGATCTCCCGGGCGTCGTCGGGGGTCGCCGGCCGAAGTTGCGGCAGCGCATAGACCCGGCCGGGCGGGGGCACCGCCGCCGTATCGACCGGCAGCGCCGCATCCTCAACCCCCACTCCCTGTACCCCCAGACTGGGAACTATTGCTTGAAGAGCCGGACTGCGCCTGGATGAAACCCTGGATCTGCTGTCCCTGCGCCTGGGAGGACATCAGGGCCGTCAGCATGTTCTGGAACTGGGTCTGCAGCGCCTGTTGCTGCATGGTGATCTCCTGGTTGACCGGGCTGTTGGGGTCGTTGATCTCCGTGCCGATGCTGCTGATCTGGTTCTGAAGGGAGGTGAGTTGGCTCGGGATCGAGCCCGTGGGCCCGACGAAGGCGTTCAACTGCTGCTGCAGTTGGGTGGCGATGCCGCCCACCCCGTTGAGGAGGGACTGGACCGCACCCGGATCGCTCTGCAGGGCGTTCTGCAGGGTGGTGGTGTCCACGGACATCGACAGGTTGCTCGGAGATGACACCGGCGCCGAGAGGGTGACGCCGATCTGGGCGAGCGACTGGTAGCCGGAGGGCTGCGCGGCATCGGTGCCGGTCAGGGTTTGCTGGAGGGTCTGGCTGATGGAGAGGAGCGAGGCCTGCCCCTCCAGGGTGCCGCCCTTGCCGCCGAGTTTGTTCAGGTCGCCGAGCAGGGTGTTGAAGTCGGTGGCCATCTGCTGGACCGCCCCGACCACCGCCTGCTGGTTCTGCGTCAGGGTCACCACGGCCGGCGTGCTCGGGGAGGTCGGGGTCGTCGCCAGGAGGTTGAGCGTGACGCCTGGGATCGTGGTGCTGTCGGTGTTGGTGGCGCTCTGCTCGGCCACCCCGTTGACCGTGTACTGGGCCATCTTGGCCGGCTGCAACTGGTGCGCCGGCGCCCCACCGGAGAGGACGCCCAAGCCGCTCAGGATGTTGTTCGGATCCGTCCAGGTGATGGCGTTGCCGTCGGTGGAGGCGATGTTGAGGACGTAGCCCCCGATCGTCGGCAGCACCGTCGCGGTGGTGCCGGCGTTCGCGGCGTTGATCGACTGGGCGACGGTCTGCAGGGAGTCGGTGCTGCCCACGGTGACGCTCTTGCCGTTGATGGTGAAGCTGCCGCTCTTGCCGAGGGCGGCGGTGTTGCTGGTCTGGGTGGCGGAATTGTCGATCTCGGTCTGCGCGAGTTGAGACACGGCGATCTGGTAGGTGCCGGCCACGCCGCTGGTGCCGGGGGCCACCGTGGCCGTGACCTCGGTGGGTGCCGAGGTCGCCGCGGCCAGTGTGTTGTACGGCGTGGTGGCGGCGAGGGTCTGGGCGTCGGTCTGCAGGTTGCCGAGGTCCGTCTGGATCTGCTGCCAGGCCGCCGCCTGCGTCTGCAGCGTGGAGAGCTGGCTCGACAATTGGTCGAGGGGGATGGCGTCCGCCGTCAGTTGAGCCTGCATCGCCTGGTCCAGCGCGCTGATGTTGTACCCGGGGAGGAGGGCCCCCAGGATCTGTGGATTGTTCCAGACACTAGCAGCTGAAGCCCCGCCCGACAGACCGCCGGACAGGCCGGAGATCCCTCCGGTCGTGCTGCTCATCCCGCCATGCCTCCCCTGACGGCCGTATCGCGCCCGTGCAGAACGGCCGTGGCGGCGCCCTCCCAGGCCTCCACCAGGGGGGCGAGGACGCGCAGGAGCCCCGCCAGCCGCTCCCGGCTCTTCTCGATGTTGGCGCGCCCCAACTCGCTGCCGAGATAGGTGTACACGGCATCGAGACTCGCGGCGAGCGGGCCGCCGGCGGCGTGGTCGAGGCTGCCGCGCAGGAGGCCCACGATCTGTTGCGCGGTGATCAGCGCGTCGTGCGCCGCCATGATCTCGCCCGCGGCGATCGCGCGGTCCGCCCGGCCGACGTGCATCACCACGCCGCCCAGGGCGACCGCGGGTACCCGCTCCTTGGGAATGAGCGCCTGAGCGGTGGTCTGATAGGCCGCGAGGGAACGCTGCGAGCCGGACGACACGGTGCTCACCCCCCGGGGGGGACTCGGACGCCAGGGTGCGGGGTCCGCCGCCTTGGAGGGCGGTGGACCCCGCTTCTCGGGACGGCGACGGAGCCGCGGTCCGGCCGGGACCCTAGGGCAGGAGCTTGAGCAGGGCCTGCGGCACCTGATTGGCCTGGGCCAGCATGGCCACGCCCGACTGCTGGAGCACCTGGTCCTTGGAGAGGTTGACCATCTGGAGGGCGATGTCCGCGTTCATGATGCCCCCCTGCGCCGACTGCAGGTTCTGCTGCGAGGTCTGCAGGTCGGAACTGGCCTGGCTGAGGCGGTTGACCAGCGAGCCGACCTGAGCGCGCTCTCCAGAGATTTGGGTCAGGGCGGCCTGGATGGCGCTCTGCGCGGTGGTGGCGTCGGCGTAGCTCATGATCGAGAGACCGCCGAAGGCGACGGCCTTGGAGGAGACGGTCCCGCCGGAGCCCGTCGCCGCCTGGTTCGTACCGTCGGTCATGTTGACGTTGATGGTCGAAGGCAGCGAGGTGTTGGTCGTCGTCTTGCTCAGGGCACCCGTCGATGCACTCCATACGCTGCCGTTGGTCGTGCTGAAGAGGTCGGCCGCGTTCCAATTGACCTGGAGCGCCTGACCGCTGTTCGGGTTGCCGATCGCTTCGGACTGGGTGCTGCTCGGGCGGCCGTAGATGGTCGTCGACGAACCGATGGGCGCGCCGCTGCTGGCGGCCAACTGGTAGGTGGCGGAGGCGGGGGTCAGGTTGACAGTATACAGATCGGATTGCGAGGCTGTACCGGCAGCGCTGGCGGTGCCCGTTACCGCAGCGAACACCGGAGCGGTCGTGGCCCCGAAATTGATCGTGACGTTGGTCCCGGTCAGGGTGACCTTACCGGCCGGGGCGGCCCCGAGCGTTGTGCTGGACCCGTTGGTGTAGCCGGACTGCCAGGTCGTGCCGCTGTCGGTGGAGTACAGGACCTGGAACTGCTCGCCGGTCTTGCTCGGCGTGGCGCCCGTCCAAGTCTGCGTGTCGATGAACTTCAGTTGCAGGTTCTGGGGGGCCGAGCCGGTGTAGGAGATGGCATCCAAGGCCAGGCTGCCGGCGGTGCCGCTGAGTCCGGTGCCCGTCGTTCCGGCAGCGAACGTTCCCTGGGCCGCCTCCGTTGTGGCGGAGGCGGAGAGCGACCCCGTGGCCAACTGTGCCGAGCCGTTGACGGAGGCCGTGGCCAGGTTGGCGCCGACGAACTGGATGCCGTAGCTGCTCCCGCCGAGGCCATAGCTGCCGTAGGGGTCTGTGGTGGACGCCCCGCCGAAGATGCCGACGGAGGTGATGCCGGCTTCCGACGCCTTGGTGCCGTTGGTCGTGCTGGCGAAGGCGGCCGAGGTCGGGGCGGCTCCGGCGACCCCGAGGCTCTGGGCGTCCACGGCGGCGAGGCTGAACTGCAACTCCTGATTCGGATTGGCGCCGACCGCGAGGTTGACGGGACCGAGAACCCCGTCCAGCAGGTTCTTCGTGTTGAACGCGGTCTGGTTGGTGATGCTGTTGATCTCCTGGGTGTACTGGTTCATCTCCGACTGCAGGGAGCCGCGGTCGACGCCGACGTTGGTGCCGTTGGCGGACTGGGTGGCGAGGCTGTACATGGACTGCAGCAGGTTCTGGATCTGGCTCAGGGCCCCGTCGGCCGTCTGCAGGAAGCTCGTGCCGGTCTGCGCGTTCTGATAGGCCTGGTTCATGCCGTTGATCTGCGACTGCATCTGCTGGCTGATGGCGAGGCCCGCCGGGTCGTTGGCCGCCGAGTTGATGCGGAGGCCCGAGGACAGCTGCTGCAGAACGCCGGTCATGTTCTGCGTCGTGTTCTCCAGGTTCCGCCAGGCGTTCAGGGCTGCGACGTTGGTATTCACGTACATCTAGTTCTGCCCCTTCCCGCCCCGGCCAAGCGGGCTTCACTCCTTTGTGTTTTGTTGTTTGGCCCTCCCCTGCGGGGAAGGACCGCCTTGCCGGGGCAGCAGCGCCGGGGTGGTTCCCTGCGCCACTGGTGTTATCGGCGGGGGGGCGCCGGTGTTTAGGGGGGGGCGGGCGGAGGTTGGGACGTGGGCCGGGTGCGGCGGGGGTGCGCTGGGGATTGCGCCACGTGGGGGAGGGTGGGCCGCAGGGCATGGGCCGCCACCATGTGGCGGCTTGGGGGATCCCACATGCGGGGGCGGCTGCGGCACGCGTGGGAGGCCGGCCTGGAAAAGGGCGATTACCGGCACACACCGCACAGATCGCCTCTCGGTGGTCGTTGGAGACGGGGACCGGTGCGCGTCGTGAGGGGGCGGCGAAGGTCTTCGCCGCCCCCTCACGACGCGCAATTCCCCAGACCGCCCGGCGGCGGCGCCTGCGTGGGCGCGGGCGGCAGGGGGGAGCGCAGGGTGTAGACGGTCACGCCCCCGTAGGTCTTCGCCGGGAAGTTCTGCGCGAGGTAGTCGCCCATGCACTGGTCGATCCCGCCGTCGTCGATGACGTACCGGGCCCCGCCGGCGACGTCCGCCTGCAGGCCGCTCATGGTGAGCGGGTTCACCCGGTAGCCGTGCCGGCGCGCGTAGTACAGGATGGTCGGATTGAAGGTCCCCGAGAGGATCAGCACCGCGTCCTTGGGCAGCGCGCGGTTCATCGCCGTGCCGGCGGTGTACCAGGTCATGTAGGGCGGCCAGTAGCCCTGGATCTGGAACAGGCCGCCGGTGAGGATCGAGGCGGTGAGGGCCGCCGCCAGCACGGCCGGGACGGCGCGCAGGGCGCGCGGCAGGACGCGGGGCAGCGCCGCGGCCAGGTGGTCGAGGCCGAGGCCCATCAGCACGGCCAGCCACGGGAGGACCGGCATGAGGTAGTACTGGAAGCGGATGGCGCGCAGGACCACCACCGCGTAGACGAGCACGCCCGCGGTCCACGCCCACATCCAGCCGGCGCGGCGGCGCCCGGCCCGCAGCAGGACGTAGAGGCCGACCGCGGCCGCGACGCCGCCGCCCGGTGTGACGGCCATCCCCAGCACGTTGTGGCGGACGAACGCCCAGAGCGACTGCGCGCCGGCGATGTAGGAGTCGCCGAGGGAGGTGACGATGAAGTTCACATACTTGGTCCCGTGGGCGGAGATGTGGCCCTGGATCAGGGTGTAGGCGGCGCCGGCGACGGCGGCCCCCAGCACCAGGCCCGCGACCTGCAGGAGGCGGCGGGGCGCGAACATGGCCCGCCAGTTCCAGAGCTCGGGCCCGTAGGCCAGCGCGGCGACCGCGGGCAGGAGCATACCGTTGGGGAGCTTGGCGAGGACGGCGAGCGCCGCGGCGGCCAGCGCCGCCAGGTAGCGCCCGACGGACCGACGCTCGGCCCAGCGGTCGGCGGCCCAGAGGCACAGCGTGCCGAAGAAGCACATCGCCGGCTCGGGCTGGAACGCGCGGCCGAAGTAGATGCCCACGGGCAGGAGGCTGTAGCAGAGGACCGTCCAGAGGGCCGCCCCGGGTCCGAAGCGCCGGCGGACCAGGGCCCAGAGGGGGATGGCGGAGAGGGTGAAGAAGCCGACGGCGACGGCGCGCAAAAGGACGTGACCGTATCCGAAGACGTGGGCCAGCAGGGCCGCGACGGCCGGCGAGATCTGCAGCTCGAGCTGCGTGTAGTCGGGGCCCGGGCCGTCGTGCCAGAGTTGGGGATGCAGCAACTGGATCCCCAGATGGTAAAAGAAGTAGGCCACGGCGGCGGTGTCGGTCTGCCGCCAGTCCGAGGTGTCCACCAGCGGCACCGTGATGTTGTGCAGGCGCAGGGCGACGCAGAGGGCGAGGACCGCCCCCAGCCAGATCCACTCCCGCGCGGGGTTGCGGCTCACGCCGTCCGCCGGACGCGGCGGGTGGCGGAGAGCACATGGGCGTACCCGACCAGGGTCCGCAGGACCCGCATCTTGCTCCGACCCGCCTTCTGGTCGTAGTGCAGGATCAGCGGCGCCTCCGCGCAGCGCGCCCCGAGGCTTGCCATCTTGAGCAGGACCTCCGCGGTGCAGGCGAAGCCCGGCGCCGTGATCAGCCCGGAGGCCCCGTAGGCGGCGAACGCCTGCCGCAGCGCGCCGGCGCGGTAGGCCCGATAGCCGCAGGTGTAGTCGGACACCCCCGGGATGCGCCGCAGAAGCCAGAGCACCAGCCGGGCCCCCTGGCTGAGCACGCGGCGCGCCGGCGAGAGCCCCACCTCGCCCCCGCCCGGGGCGAAGCGCGAGGCGATGGCCACGTCGTAGCCGCGGCCCAGGAGCCCCAGGAGGTCGGCGATCAGCGCCGGGTCGTGCGTGTCGTCGGCGTCCATGGTCACCACGGCGCCGTGGTCGGGCAGGCCCTGCGCCAGCGCCGCCTCCCAGCCGCTCCGCAGGGCGGCCCCGAGCCCGCGGTTGCCGTCGTGGCGCAGCACGCGCAGGTGCGGCAGTTCCGAGGCGAGCCCCGCGGCGGCCGCCGCCGTGCCGTCTGTGCTGCCGTCGTCGACGATCAGCACGCGCACGGACGGACCGTTGGTCTCCGCCAAGCGGTGGAGCAGCCGGGGAAGGGCGACCGCCTCGTTGAAGGCGGGCAGGACCACCACGGTGTCTTCGCCGGCCGTCCGCCCGTCCATGCCGTCACTCCTCCGCCGGGGTTCCCACAGCATCCAGGGTTTCCCGGCGGGGCGCGGGCTCATGCGCGCCGGCCGGGGATCCCTGGGCCGTCCGCCACTCGCCCTCCAGGGCCTGCACGAACTGGCGGGCCGTCCGGCCCGAGCGGCCGCCCTGCCAGAGGCTCCAGCGCAGGGCGCGCGACCGGAGTTCGGCCTCCGGCAACGCCAGATCCCGCGCTGCGGCGAGATGCGCCACGATGCGGAGGTAGAGCGCCTGGTCCGGTGCGGCGAAGACGACGGTGAGGCCGAAGCGGTCTGCCAGGGACAACTTCTCCTCTACGGCGTCGCCGGCGCGCGGGTCGTCGCCGCCGGGGTCGCCGCGTTCGGACAGGCGCTCGCGGACCAGGTGGCGACGGTTGCTGGTGGCATACACCAGGACGTTCTCCGGCCTGGCGGGGATCCCCCCCTGCAGGGCGGCCTTCGCATCCTTGTACTCGGTCTCGCCCTCTTCGAAGGACATGTCGTCCACGTAGAGGATGAAACGCTGCGGCTGTCCCTCCAGGGTTTCACAGAGCCGGGGCAGCGAGGGCAGGTCGCGACGGCCGACCTCCACCAGGCGGAGCCCCTCCGGGGCGTAGCGGTGCAGCAGCGCCTTGACGGTCGAGGACTTCCCGGTGCCGCGGTCCCCGTACAGGAGGACGTCGTTGGCCGGCAGACCGCGGACGAATCGCTCGGTGTTCTCCACGACCTGGCCCCGCTCGGCCTCGTACCCGCACAGGTCCTTGAGCCGCACGGGGTCCGGTCGGGGCACCGGGGCGAGCCGCCCGCCGGCACGGTCCCGCGGATCGGGAAGCCAGCGGTAGGCGGCGTGCCGCGCGTACGCGCCGGCGCCGCCCGCGCGCGCGGCGGTGCGCAGCCGGTCGGCATAGCCCGGCCAGTCCCTGGAGCCGACGAGGTCCGCCGCCACTCCGCGCGGCATCCGCCCGCCCAGATCCACCAGCGGCGCCAGGGTGTACCCGGCCGCCGCGAGGTCGGTCCTGAGGCCCTGGAAGACGGCGTCGGCGGCCAGGGCGGCCAGGGCGGCCAGGTCGAGGCGGGCGGCCGCCCGCACGCCGGGCCCGGGATCCGCGCCGAGGGTGAAGGTGTTGCCGGCCGCGGCCGTACCGGCGGCCACGTGGCAGCGCCAGGCGTCCCCGCCCCATCCCTCGGCGGCGAGCCCGGCGAAGAGGCGGCCGTACGCGGCGGCGGCTCCGGCCGGGTCGCCGGCGGCGCACGCGCGGGAAAGGGCTGCGTATGCCTGTCCGCACGTGTCCTCCAGCGCCGACTGGAACAGGTGCAGGGCGGGGGGCGCGGGGCACCGCAGACCGACGGGGGCCGGGATGGTCTCGAACCTGCCCAGGGAGGGGGCACCCCTTTCACCGGAGCCCGTGTTCGCGCGCGGCCGCCGACCGCCCCCGGGCACACGGCCGCGTGGGCACCACCCGCCGGGCGGGCCGGGCTCCGGCCGGTGGATGGCGGGGAGGAGCGCGCTTTCCACGACGGCCCGCCGACATCCTGCCGGGCGCCCCGGAACGGACCGCCCGGGGTCGCGGGCCCCGCACGCCCGCCGGGACGTTACCGGGGCGGACGTGCCGAGACCGGGGCGCGGCGCGGCGCGACAACTTTCCGCCAAATTCGTCAAAAACGGAGAACGCCGCGGGAAGGGGGGGGCGTGTCGGTGGCGTAATCCCTGCCGTCGACGGCGCGCGCCCTGTCCTCGACGGCGGGCGTGTGCCCACTTGTGCCACGGACACATGGCCATGGATCGGCACTGCGCTGAAGCCCGGCGGCGCCGGGCGCGGGGGACCCAGGCCCCATGGGGTGAATCCCGCCGTGGAGGCGGGTAGGGTGGCCCGACCAACCCGAACCCGACAGCTAACCCCGTAAGCGCTGTGGTTGGGGATGCGTCGCGCCTCTGAAGCGGGCGGCCTCCCCGGTTGGCAGAGCCCGTCTCGGAGGTGGCTGCCGCTTGTCGTCCAGGGATTCGTCGCGCGCCGCCGTCCCGTCGTGGTGTGTGGCCGTCTCCCGGCTCTGGGTGCGCCTGCAGGGGGCACGGCGGCGGAGGGCCTACCTCACGGCCGCCACGGTGCCACTGCTCTTGCTGCTCTGGCCTTGGGGCGGGCTGCTGCGGGGGGGGGGCGCGCTCCCCGCCGGGGTGGCGCCGGCCCCGATCCCCATCCCCGCATCGTCGTCGTCCGCATCGTCGTCGTCCGCGCAGGCGCCGGCGGAGCAGGTCGCACCCGACAGCCGCCAGCGGCTCGCCACACTCAAGGGTGCCGGGGCCGCCGCGGATCAGGTGCCTCCGATCTCCACGTACACGGTCCAGGCCGGCGACACGCTCAGCGGCGTCGCGGCGCGGTTCGGCACCGACGTCGCCTCCCTGGAAAGGGTCAACAACCTCAACAACTACTCGGTTCTCCAACTCGGCCAGCGCCTGACGGTCTTGGACCGCGTGGGTTGGCTGTATACGGTGAAGGGCGGCGACTCGGTGTCCTCCGTCGCGGCGGCCACGGGCGTGTCGGTCGCGGCCCTGGATTCGGCCAACAATCTGTCGGGCGCATCCCCGGTCCTCCAGCCGGGTGAGCAGTTGCTGATCCCCAAGGAACCCACCGTTCTGCAGCCCGTGGCGACCGCCGCGTCGGCCGGAGCCGGGGGATCCGGCGGGGGCCTCATCTGGCCGGTCCACGGGGTGATCACCAGTCCGTTCGGCTGGCGTCCCGACCCGTGGACCGGCACCGGGCGCTTCTTCCATCACGGAATCGACATCGGCGTCCCGATGCGCACCCCGGTGGCCGCGGCCTGTTCGGGCCGGGTCATCCTGGCCGGATGGGACGGCGGCTACGGGGAGGCCGTGGAGATCTCGTGCGACAGCGGCCTGATCACCCTCTACGCCCATAACAGCGTCCCCGAGGTCCACTACGGCGAGACGGTGGCGCAGGGCGACCTGATCGCGTACTCCGGCATGACCGGCAACGCCACCGGGCCGCACGTGCACTTCGGCGTGATGCAGGGCGGCGTGTGGCAGAACCCGATGAACTATCTGCCGTAGGCGGGTGGTGGTGGGGAACCGGTGAAGGCCTCTCCGGGCCGGACCGGGTTGCGCCCCGCCGGGCCCGACGGGTCTCCAACGGTGCCCCACCGGCGCGTCGCGACGCGCTGGTGGACGCCTGCGGGGCCCCGCCGGGCCGCGGCCGATCCGGATGGCCGGCCGGGGCCGGCCTAGCCGGGGGGTGGGTTCGGGGAGTCCCTGGGACGGTGCGGCCATAGCCGCTTCGGGCGCCGGCCGCATCGCCCTGGGCCTTGAGGGACAAGGGACCGGAGCATGAGGGTACGCCGGAGGGTGCTACGAAAGAGGCGTTCGCCGCACCCTCCGCCGGCGGTGCATCCATCCCGAGGCCGCGCGGTGGGCGGCCGCACCAAGGCGAAGGGCGCCCGCCGGTTCCCCTGGTCCGCCGCCACACCCTACCCGCCGCAGCCACGCCGATCCGCCCGTGGAGGCGTCACTCCGCATGGACAGCCTGAGCCCTGATGGCGAAACCGCCAACCGTCTCGGCCTGCGATTCCGGGAGGATGCCGCCCGCGCTGCTGCGAAGAGGGATGGCGGCGCGCCCGGCAACGGCCGGCGCATGCCTCGAAAGGTGGGATCTGGACCCGATGCGTGAGGCACTCAACTACATCGGCGGTTCCTTCGTGCCGGCCGCGGGGGGCTCGTTCTTGGAACGGGAGAATCCCAGCCGCTCGGCCGAGGTGCTGGGGCGCGGTGCGGCCAGTGACGCCCGCGACGTGGAGGCGGCGGTGGCGGCGGCCCGCGCGGCGCTGGGCGGGTGGCGGGCGATGGGCGGCCCGGCGCGGGGGCGGCAACTGCTGGCCGCGGCCGAGCGGCTCTCCGCCGCGTCGGAGGATCTGGCGCGCCTGGTGGTCGCCGAGGTGGGCAAGCCGATCGGGGAGTCCCGCGGCGAGGTGGCGCGCGGCGTCGCCCTGCTCCGGTACTACGCGGCGGAGGCGGAGCGGGCGCAGGGGGAGAGCCTCCCGCATCCGGACGGACGCTCGATCCTCTTCACCCGGCGCATCCCGCTCGGGGTGGTGGGACTCATCACGCCCTGGAACTTCCCGGTGGCCATCCCACTGTGGAAGGGCGCGCCGGCCCTCGCCTTCGGCAACACCGTCGTGTGGAAGCCGGCGAAGCTTTCGAGCCTCATCGCCCACCGCCTGGTGGAGATCCTCGGGCCGGCCCTGCCCGGGGGCGTCCTCAATCTCGTCCTGGGTGAGGGCGCGCGGGTCGGGGAGGCCCTGGCCGGCCACCACGATGTGGCCGGTGTGAGCTTCACCGGCTCGGACGGCGTGGGGCGGGGGATGGGTCGGGCCCTGGCGGGCCGGGGCGTCAAGTTCCAGGCGGAGATGGGCGGCAAGAACCCGGCCATCATCCTGGCCGACGCCAACCTGCAGCGTGCGGTGGAGACGACCGTGAGTGGGGCGTTCCGCTTCGCCGGTCAGAAGTGCACGGCAACCAGCCGGGTCATCGTCGAGCGCCCGGTGCTGGATGCGGTCACCGAGATGCTGGCGGCACGGGTGCGGTCGATCGTGCCGCTCCCCCCCGAACGGGAGGACTGCTACCTCGGGCCCGTGGTCTCGGGACCGCAGGCCGAAAGTATCCGTGCGGCGATCCGCCGCGGCCGGGCGGACGGGGCCCGGCTGGTCACCGGGGGGGAGGCCGTGCCGGCCGGTTGTGAGGAAGGCTATTTCATCGCCCCCACGGTGCTGGACCGGGTGGACCCGGACGCGGCCCTGGCCCAGGAGGAGATCTTCGGGCCGGTGGTGGCCCTGCTGGCGGCCGATGATCCCGCCGAAGCCATCCGCCTGGCCAACCACACCCGCTACGGCCTGTCGGCGTCCTTGTTCACCGGTAGCCTCGACCGCGCCCTGGGCTACATCGACGGCATCGAAGCCGGCATGGTGCGCGTCAACGCCGAGACGGCCGGGGTCGACTACCTGGCGCCGTTCGGCGGGCTCAAGGGCTCCAGTTCCCACAGCCGTGAGCAGGGCCGGGCGGCCGTGGAGTTCTATACCGAGATCCAGACGGTGACCATCAGCCCCACCGTGTGAGGCACGCCCAGCGGGACAGGCAGGGAAGGGGCGGCATCCGCCGCCCCTCTTCAAGAGAGGCAGCCCATCGGCCCAGCCCCCGCCCGCGCGTCCATGGGCGGAGTGCACCCGATCGGGCGTGCTTGACAGTCCCCGGGGGCCTGCATATAGTTCGATGCATTAGTGCTTCATTGCTTTACCGTAATAAAGCGTAGATGCGGAGGGCGTGTGATGGAGGCGCGGCCGCTTGGGGCGCTGGATGCGGTGCTCGCCGCCGTGGCGCGGCGGCGGCGCCTGGAGGGTGCGCTACGCCGGGTACTGGAGAGGAGCGGCTACCTGGAGGTCACGGTCCCCCTGCTGCAGCCGGCAGAGGGGACGGCGGACTGGGGGGCCGGCTACCGGGTCCTCGATCAGGACGGTCGCGTCATGGATCTGCGGCCGGACGTCACCGGACCGGTGGCGCGGCTCTGCGCGGCGGGCGACCCCGATGGGCCGAGGCCCCGCCGCCTCTACTACCAGGCGACGATCTTCCGCCGCGTCCCGGGGGAGGGGCCGCGGGAGATCACCCAGGCCGGGGCGGAGCGGATCGGTGGTGCGGGCGATGCCGCCGACCGGACCGCCGCGGACGCCGAGGTGCTGGATCTGGCGGCGGAGTGCCTGCGCGAATCCGGGGCGGATCGGTTCCTGCTGGCCCTGGGCAACGCGGCCTACGTGCGGGAGCGGCTGCAGTCGGCGGGCCTCCACCCGGAGGCGGCCGAGGCCGCCCTGCGCGCCCGCGACCACGTCGGTCTGGCCGCGGCGGTGGGCCCGGCGGGCGCGGCCGTCGCGGCCGAACTCCGCTGGCGCGGCGACGTCCGCGCGGCGCTGGCGGGCGGCATCCGCGGGGAGGGCCCCGCGGCGGCGGAATGGCGGGTCCTGCTGCGGGCCCTGTCCGCGGCTGGACTGGAGGCGGTGGTGCTCGTGGAGCCCGGTCTCCTGCTCCCGGGTTCCTACTACACGGGGACCGTCTTTGAGATCCTTGTGCCGGGCGTGCCTTGGCCGGTGGGCGACGGTGGGCGGTACGACCGCCTTCTCGGCCGGTGGGGCCGTCCCGAGCCGGCCGTCGGCTTCGCCCTGGATTGCGACCGGCTGCTGCGCGCGCTGGAGGGCGAAGCCCCCGCGGAGTGGGCGCGACGCGCCTGGGCGGCCGTGCGGGCGCCCGGCGGCGCGGGGGGTGGGCGGCCGTGACCGAGGCTCTGCTGACCCTGGCCCTGCCGCGGGGCCGTCCGTGGACGGCCCTGGCCCCCGTCCTGCTGCGGGCCGGAGTGCCCGGCATAGCGGCTGCGGATCCGGAGCGGCAGTTGGTCACCCCGGCCGAGGGCGCGCGGCTGATCTTCACCCGCCCGGCGGACGTGGTCACCTATGTCCGCGAGGGCGTCGCCGACCTCGGTGTAACGGGTAAGGACGTGCTGCTCGAAGACGGCGCCGGCGTGGTGGAACTCCTGGACCTGCCGCTCGGTACCTGGCGCATGTCCCTGGCGGTGCGCACGGCGGATCTCCCGTGGCCGCGGCTGTTGGCGGAAAAGGGCGATGCGCTGCGCGTGGCCACCAGCTACCCGGCGACGGCGGCCGCCTTCTTCGCCGCGCGCGGCCTGAGCCCCCACGTGATCCGGCTCCGCGGCGCCGTGGAACTGGCCGCCGTCGTCGGCCTGGCCGACTGCGTCGTCGACATGGTGGAAACCGGCCGGACGCTGCGCGACCACGGCCTCGTCGAGGCGGAGGTCCTGCAGCGCATCTCCCTGCGCCTGATCGCCAACCAGGCGAGCCACCGCTGGAAGGCCGGGGAGATCGGGGAGTTGGTGGAGCGCCTGGAGCAGGCGCTCCACCAACTCCCTCCCGGATGAACGCCCAGGGTGGGGGAGAGGGAAACGGCAATGGCAGCATCGACAACCGGGTTCTGGCGTCCGTGCGCCCCTGAGGTCTGGTGGGCGGAGCGCCGTCCCCGCGCGGGCGCCGCGGACGCCGGCGCCGCGGCGCGGGCCGCCGAGATCCTGCAGGCGCTCCGGTCCGGTGGTCCCGATGCCCTGCTCCGGCTGGAGGGCGCCCTCCGGGAAGACCCGGCGCTGCCCGCCCGCGACACCCTGCTCCGCCCGCCCCTCCCCGCGTCGGCCGTGGGGGCGCCGGCCGGCCCCGTCCCGGCGGCGCCCCCACCCGCACCAGCCGCCCCCCCCCCGGGCCGCGCCGGC
>Ga0080006_1113576_pt1 | contig 16111 bp, 16 predicted proteins | sample RS3BMetagenome_FD_69209 | JGI IMG/M metagenome (GOLD analysis project Ga0080006, IMG submission 69209) | Ferric oxide microbial mat and aquatic microbial communities from Rainbow Spring, Yellowstone National Park, USA - RS3B (SPADES... ... | reverse complement strand
GAGGAAGAGGGACAAAGGGACGAGCCCCATCACCTTGCACCAGCCTCTCGCCACGTCGACGGTGGCCGGGTCCTTGATCCGGGCGTTGGCCCGCTCGGCGGCCGATCTCCGGGCAGAGGAGCGTCTGTGAGTATCCCCGTCGCGGCCCGATGGCCTTCATCTGGTAGATCTGTCTGGGCATCGGCGCTCAGACCTTGCGGACCTGAAGCCGTGGATGGGCTCGTGCCATCTGGTCGTAGTCGTCGTCCTGCGTCACCACCGGTAACCCGAGGTCAATCGCGGTGGCAGCGATCAGGGCGTCGGTTAGTTTGACCGCTCGCTGGATGCCGGCGTTCCGGCAGTCGCTTACGAGACGAGCCCACGCGGCCATGGCGGCCTCGCTGATCGGGACGGGATCCACCCGCCGGGCCAGGGTCAGCGTGCCCGCTCGGCGGGCGCGCGATGTGTCGTCTGCAGCGCTCAGCACTCCCAGTTCGAGCTCGCCGATGGTCACGACCGAGACCGTCACCCGGTCGGGCAACTCCCCGAGCGATCGGCCCACCTCACTGGCGATGAACACCGAAGTGTCGAGAAGCCCGGCCGGGTCGTTCAAAGCTCGTCCAAGGTCTGTCCGGCGAGCACATCAAGGTCTTCACGCAGACCCGGGTCGGCTGCCCGCTCCGCTAGCCCGCGACGTAGGAGGTCGCCTGGAACCCAGCGGGACCGTTGGGCGTGGGGAACGATGTCAGCGATCGCCTCGCCGTGGACGGTGAGAACCACCCGCTCGCCTGCCCGGACGGCATCGATGACCTGGCTGGTCCGATTCCGTAGGTCACGTACGCCGATCTCCATGTGCGACAGCGTAGCACCACGTCCGCGACTGCGAGATACCGTCAGCGAGGTACTTCGTTGTGTTCTCCCAGGTAGTCAGGGTTGCTTGGTCGCATCCGAAAAACGACGTGGGCGACACGTGCGCGTCGCTACGCGAAGAGGCCCCGGCGATGCCGGGGCTCACTCAAGGATTGCTGGCGAGGCGTGCCCGCCGGCGGGCGTCAAGGATCCACTGCGTCGGCCTCCGGCCGTCCTTGACCCCCGCTCAGATGGTCAATTCACCCACGGGAACCCGAGGCGTCCCGCATTTCCCTGATCAACCAGAACCGTCTTGGCATTTTCGCCTCCCCACACATGAACTGTGCGGACCGCAGCACCGCAGCTATCACTCTGCGGGGTGGAGTTGATCGGTGTGGCTCCGCCGGCGCAAGGCTCGGAGGGCATCGTCGGATCGGACGCTGGGGAGCCGGCCGATGCCGGTGCTCATGGAGAACCTCGGTGCCAGTGCATGCTCGGGTCGCAACGCTCGATAACACGCCAGCCCCAGGTGGCCTCGGGGCCGACGCGGCGACCGCTCCTCGGCGTAGCCGCCCGATCAAGGAGCTTTGGGTCCTCTCGGTAGAGGTCGATGCGACCGTCGTTCGGTCAGAAGAAGGCCACCGCGCCCCGCCAGACACGCTCGGTGGGTTTCATCCCGGCGCCTCGACCGCAAGGCCAAGAGCCTGGGCGGCGTCCGCCATCCGACGGTCGTAGGTGACGACAGCGCGCAGGTCTGCTCCGATGACCTGCGCGGCTGCAAGGTGGATCGCATCGAGACTCCGCAACAGGACGCTCGGGTCCAACGTCGCGGCATGATCGAGGAGCTCGGTGCTCACCACGATCTGGTCGAGGCGGGAGAGCTGCCGACGTGCTTGCGCGAGCGCAGCAGGACCACCCATGAGGACCGCTCTCACCACCTCGACCCGAGCGAGTGCGCTCGTCACGAGCTGGTCGGCTCGGTGACGACGCAGGAACCGCCGCAACCCGTCCGACTCCGTCTCTCGCTGGACAAGCTTCACCAATGCGGACGAGTCGAGGTAGAGCCTCATCGCTCCTCGGCGCGCATCGCGGCCAAACGAGCCGAGGCGTCGATGCCGTAGTCGCTCGGTTCGTCGTCGGTCACATCGCCCTCACCGGTCGCGGCAAGGACCTGACCGCTGGCCACGAGGGCCTCCCAGTGGTCCTGACGAGTGGGAACGAGGAGCGCGACCGGGCGCCCTCGATCAGTGACCTCGATCGTCTCCCCCGTCGCAACCCGGGCAAGGTAGCGACTGGCGTGTTGACGAAGCTCTCTCACCCCGATCCTCTCCATAGTGCTACATAGTAGCACTATGGAGTCCCGGCAGTACCGCCACCGCGCCCCGATCGCCGGTCGTAACGGTGTCGAGGCGGACGCGCAGCTGCTCCGGATCGGCCGGACGCGCTGCTACCAAATCGTCACGGCCGGCAGGATCCGCATCGTCAAGATTGGCCCGAGCCGGCTGGTGGTGCCGGCGGGGCTCGTCGACTTCGTCGACGCGCTCGAAGCCGAACAGCGGGCGAGCTGAGCCCGGGTGCTCACGGGCCAGGATGACGAGTCAGGCGTATCCGTACACCCAGTTCGAGATTTCCAGACACCCGGGCGTCCTTGCCTGACGTGCGAAAACGCCGACGAGCCTGCATCGACCCACTTCGGTTCGCTGATGTCAAGCGACGTTCTCCTCCAGGCGGGCGCCGGCATCTGATGCGGCAGCGAGGAGCGTCTGGTAGCGACGCGCAAGCTCGGTGTCGAAGTCGAGCGAGCGCTCGAGGCGAGAAATACGGATGGGCCAGGTGCCAAGGGCCTGTGCGACGGTGGCGAGGCTGAGACCGGCCTCCTTCCTTCCGAGCCACGCGGGGCTGCTCGCCAGCGGGGATCGTCGCGGGGGCGGTGAGGCAGTGAAAGACCTCGCGGGCGACGTAGCGCTTCAGGCAGCGAACGAGCGGCGTCGCGGCCGTCGTGATGCTGGCCGGCACCCTCGTCGTCGGTAATGACCACGGCGATGACGGCGACGCGTTGAGCATCCAAGCGGTGCACCTCGAAATGGCCGCCGATGCTGCCGCGGTCGGAGGTGTCGCCGTCACCCGTGTCGTCATCGACGCCACCGGTGGCAACACCTGGCTGGACCCAGCGGCAGCGCTGGTCATCGCCGGCGTCGTCGCCATCCACCCAGCCCGGCTCCTGGTGCGCATCCAAGCCTCGCTCAGCGACCGGGCCGGGCTCGCCGTGGTCGTCGGTTCCTCGGCCGTGCGCCGCCCGACTCGGCGTCGGCGACGATGCCGGTGAGGAGCGCGGGGAAGACGACGCGGTGGAAGGGTGCGACGCCGAGCCAGTAGAGCCGGCCCGACAGGCCTCGGGGCCGGTACTCGGCGGTCTGGACGATCCGAGAGCCGCCGGCGTCTTTGGGTGAGACCTCCCAGGTCAACCAGGCGTCGCCGGGCAGACGCATCTCGGCATGCAGGCGCAGCCTTCGTCCGGCGGTGACGGCCTCGACCCGCCAGAAGTCGACCGGGTCACCGACGCCGAGGCTCACCGGATCGCGCCGTCCTCGGCGCAGGCCCGGACCCCCGACCAGCTGGTCGAGGAGGCCGCGGACCCGCCACAGGAACTGGCTGGCGTACCAGCCGTTGTCGCCGCCGATCGTGAGCACGGTCGAGAACAGCTCGTCGGGCTCGGCTGTGCTCGTCGCCGTCCGCACGTCGGTGAGCACCGTGCCCCCGGACCACGACGGGTCGGTCGCGGTGGGCGCGAAGTAGACGAGGTCGGCGTCGACGAACGAGGTGGGCACGTCGCCGCTGCGGGTGGCGGCCAGACTGCGTCCGATCGCCTCGACCAGCCCGAGCGGCTCGTTCGAGAAGGTCTCCGCCGCCCGATCGTCGGTGACGACCACCTCGTTGACCAAGCTCTCGACCAGCTCGCGGGCGAGCCGGACCGGCACCGGCGTCACGAGGCCGACCCAGTGGGAGGACAGCCCGGGGGTGAGGGCCGGGACGGCGATGAGGCGCCGCCGGGGCAGTCCGGCGACCTGCGAGTAGACCGCCATCATCTCGGCGTAGGTGACGACGTCGGGGCCGCCGACCTCGTAGATGCCGGCCGGCACGCTGCGGTCAGTGACGGCCTCGACCAGCATCTCGAGGATGTCGCTGACGGCGATCGGTTGGCAGCGAGTGGTGACCCACCGCGGGGTGACCATGACCGGGAGCACGTCGACCAGGTAGCGGAGCATCTCGAAGCTGGCCGACCCCGACCCGATCACCACCCCGGCCCGCAGCTCGACGACGTCGACACCGGTCGACGCGAGCGCCTGGCCGACGGCGTGCCGGCTCCGCAGGTGGACGCTGAGGGCGTCCTGATCGCTCCCCAGCCCGCCCAGGTAGACGATGCGGCGCACCCCGAGCTCGGCGGCGTGACGAGCGAAGTTCGTAGCGTCGGTCAGTTCGGTGCGCGCCCAGTCCGGTCCCTGCCCGATCGAGTGGACGAGGTAGACGGCGACGTCGACGTCGCGCAATGGCTCGGCGAGGTCGCCACCGACCGACCCGGCCACCACGTCGACCTGATCGCGCCACGGGGCATCGTCCAGCTTCGCCGGGGTCCGGGCAAGGCACCGGACGTCGCAGCTGGCGGCCAGGAGGGCGGGGACGAGCCGTCCCCCCACGTAGCCCGATGCACCGGTGACGAGGATCCTCGGCCGCAGCGGTCGAACCCGGTCTGCCGCGTCCACGGTCGTCACCCTAGGGAGCCACCGTCATCGGCCCGGCAGCGCCATCGCCACCCGCGCCACGACGACGTCGGGGCGGGATCGCAGGGCGGCGCTGAGCACCAGGTCGAGCTGGTTGTGCAGCAGGCGGTGGCGGAACCGGTCCGGTACGACCGTCGGGATGAGCACCACCACCTGGCGGAGCCCGGCACGGCAGAGTTGGTCGATGAAGTCCACGAACGGCCGCACGACCGAGGCGTACTCGGTGGTGAGCACCCGCAGCGGGACACCCGGGTTCCAGCGCGCCCACCGCTCCTCGAGCTCACGAACGCGGTCGTCGGTCGGCTCGACTGCCTCGAGGAGCACGGTGACGGCGATCACCTCGGAGCTGATCGAACGGGCCTCGCCGAGCACGTAGGAGGTGAGGACCGACACGTTGCTGACCGGGACGACCACCACCGTCTCCTTGATCGGCGGCGGTGGCGGCGGCAACCGGTCGAGCCCCAGGGCGCGAGCGTTCCCTGCGTAGTAGCGGTGGATCCTGATGAACACCACGATGAAGAGCGGGACGGCGATGACGACCACCCAGGCGCCATCGGTGAACTTGGTGGCGAGAAAGATGACTGTGGCCGCCGCCGTCACCACCGCCCCGGTGCCATTCAGGGCTGCCCGGCGCCACCACCCCGGCGGCCGCTCGTGCCACCAGTGCACCACGAGGCCAGTCTGGGAGAACGTGAAGCCGGTGAAGACACCGATCGCGAAGAGCGGGATCAACCGCAGGGTGTTGCCGCCGACCGCCACGAGGAGCATGCCCGAAAGGGCGCTGAGCGTCCAGATCCCGGTGGCGAACACCTGCCGGTCGCCCCGCAGCGAGAACAGGTGGGGGAGGTAGTTGTCCCGGGCGAGCAGGCTGGCCAGCACCGGGAGGCCGCCGAACGAGGTGTTGGCGGCGAGCGCCAGCACGACGGTCACCGAGAGCGACACGACGAAGTAGGCCCAGTGGCGGCCGACGGCGTCGGCCATGATCTGGCTCAGCACCGTCTGCCCGGAGCGGGGGCCGACGTGCCAGCGGCGTGCCAGCACCGCCAGCCCGAGGAGCATGATCCCGAGGATCGACCCGAGCAGCAGCTCGGTCCGCTTGGCCCGCACCGCCCGCGGGGGTCGGAAGAGAGGGACGCCGTTGGCGATGGCCTCGACGCCGGTGAGTGCGCTGCACCCCGCCGAGAATGCCTTGAGCACGAGGACGATCCCTACCGCCTCGAGCGGCTGGCCGGAGAGGAGGGATCGGCCGGGTTGGGGCTCGTGCAGACCGAATGGATGGACCAGACCGATGGCGATGATCGCCAGCAGACCGACGATGAAGAGCAGGGTCGGCAGCAGGAAGGCCCGGGCGGTCTCGCCGAGTCCCCGGAGATTGAGCAGGGTGATGAAGGCGAGGATGGCGAGGCAGATCGGCACGGTGGCCGACTGCAGGCCGGGAAAGGCGGAGGTGAGGGCGCCGACCCCGGCGGCGATCGACACGGCGACCGTCAGCGTGTAGTCGACCACCAGCGAGGCGGCAGCCACCAGGCTCGGGCCAGAGCCGAGGTTGGCCCGCGAGACGGCATAGGCGCCGCCGCCGCCGGGATAGGCGTCGATGACCTGCCGGTACGAGAAGACCAGCAAAGCCAGCAGCCCGACGATGGCCAACGTGATCGGGAGCACCAGGTGGAGGGCGCCCGCGCCGGCCACCGCCAGGACGACGATGATCGCCTCGGGTCCGTAGGCGACGGAGGTGAGAGCGTCGAGCGACAAGGCCGACAGGCCCTCGACCGGTGTGATCTGCTCCTTCGCGAGGTCGCCAGCCGGCAGTGGACGGCCGACCACCAGTTGCCACAGCCTTGCAGCGGGGGCGCGTTCGCCCCCCTCCGCGGTCGGCATGGGCCAGAACTCTAGGGCCGACCACTCGGCACCACCGTAGGATCGCCGCGATGCGACGACGATCGGTGAAGCGGTACGACGGCAAGGTTGCCGTGGTGACCGGCGCCTCGTCGGGCATCGGCCGGGCGATCGCCCTGGCGCTGGCCGACCGTGGGGCGGTGGTGGTCGGTCTCGCCCGGCGTGCCGCCTTGCTGGGTCAGCTCTCGGGCGAGCTGGCTGCCAGGACGCCCCGCAGCGCAACCCGGGTGTGCGACGTTGCCGACGCCGACAGTTACCGACAGGCGCTGGCCGACGTCGAGGTTTCCGACGGGCGCATCGACGTCCTGGTCAACAACGCCGGCGTCGACCTGATGCTCCGGGCAGCCACCGGCGACGCGGCGGTGGTACGGCCGGTCTTCGACGTCAACTTCTTCGCGACGGTCACCGGGACACTGGCCGTGCTGCCAGGGATGCTGGCACGGGGCAGCGGGGTGGTCGTGAACGTCTCATCCGACACCGTGCGGGCACCCGAGCCAGGTCAGGGGGCCTACGCCGCCTCGAAGGCGGCGGTCTCGGCCTTCACCGAGTCGGTCGCCTACGAGGTCGCTGCCAGCGGCGTCCACCTCCACCTGCTGTATCCCGGCTGGGTACCGACGGCGATGGGTCTGTCGGGCAACGAGGATGGCGGCTCGTTGCCGCCGAGGGCGGTGCGACGCACGGCCGAGGGCGTGGCGGCGCTCGCCTGTGACCGGATGGGTGGTCCGACGATCGACATCAATGCCGCCGCATTGCCGCTGGTCGCCCCGATCGCCCGGACGCTGTTCCCATCCCTCTACCAAAGGGCGATGCGACGGATGGCCACCACGCGGTGATCGGTCACCGGCGCCCAGGGTCGTCGGCCGTTGACCGACCAAGGCGACCGCCGCGGTAGAACGGTCGCCATGCGAGTCCGCGCTGCCCGCCTCATCGAACACGGCCAGCCCCTGGTGGTCGAGGAGGTCGATCTCCCCGAACCGTCGGAGGGCGAGGTGGTGGTCGCCGTCGCCTACGGGGGGGTGAACCCGGTCGACCGCTACGCCGCCCTCGGCCGGGTGGCACCCGACGCTCTCTTGCCGCGAACGGTCGGGAGCGAGGCCTCTGGTCGGGTGGACGGGCGCCCGGTGCTGGTCCGTGGTCACAAGCTCGGCACCGCCCGCGACGGCCTCTGGGCCGAGAAGGCGGTGGTCCCGGCGGCGGCCGTCATTTCTCTGCCCGAGGGAGTGACGCTCGAGGCGGCAGCCGCCATGGGCGTGGCCGGGGTGACCGCTTGGCGGACGGTGACCGAGAAGGCGCAGGTGGGGCCGGACGACCGCGTGCTCGTCCTTGGCGCCAGCGGCGGAGTCGGCTCTGTGGCTGTCTCGGTCGCCCGCTCGCTCGGAGCGACGGTGTGGGGTCAGACCGGGAGCGCCGAGAAGGTCGACTGGATCCGTCAGCGGGGGGCGGTCGAGGTGGTGGTGGCGGACGCTGCGTCGCTCGCAGAGGCAGCGCGCGAGCTCCATCCCACCGTCGTGCTCGACCCGTTGGGCGACGGGTACTTCAAGGCGGCGGTCGAGTTGCTCGAGCCACGCGGCCGGCTGGTCCTCTACGGGACCTCGGCCGACCCGACCGGTGAGGTCCCGCTGCAACTGCTCTACCGCAAGGGGCTGACCGTGTTCGGTTATGGCGGGCTGATCGAGCCGGACGACGTGCTGGCCGAGCACCTCGGGGTCGCCCTCCAGGCGCTCGCCGACGGGCGGCTCGAGGTGGTGGTCGACCGGGTCCTGCCGCTGGCGGATGTCAACCGGGCGTTCGAGCTCTTGGTCGACCGGCAGGTTCGCGGCAAGATCCTGCTCGACGTCGGCGCCTAGGCGGCGCTCCGGCGGCTCGGCGCCGTCGGGGTGCTCGGTACGCGCTATGCGGCCTCGACCAGCCACTCCCCGAGGTCGGCCAGTTCGAAGACCCGACGTAGCGGGCCGTGGGCGCCGGTGAGCGCGAAGCGGTGCCCGACGCCAAGCAGGTGGTTGTTCACCCGCACCCTCGCGCCTATGCCGGCAGCGTCGATGAAGTCGAGCTGCGAGAGGCCGACCTCCGTCGTGGCGCCGTCGAGGTCGATGAGCGCCGCGGCGAGGTCGTCGGCCACCGCCAGATCGACCCCGCCCCGGATCGATGCCTCGATCCACGTCCGGCCCCCGGGCTCGCTCCGCCGCACGGCCCTTGCCAGTCACCCCGGGTCGTCGCGGCGGTCGCTGAGGCGGCCGGGGAGCCCGTAGCATTCCCGGGGTGGCACGCGCCTACGACGTGGATGCGGTCGAGCGGAAGTGGCAGGCACGCTGGGCCGACGAGGGCACCTACGAGGTGGCCAACGACGACCCGCGCCCGCCGTTCTACGCACTGTGCATGTACCCGTACCCGTCGGGAGCCGCCCACCAGGGGCACATCCGGAACTACACCTTCGGCGACCTCGTCGTCCGCCACCAGACGATGCTCGGCAAGGCGGTGCTGTCGCCGATGGGCTTCGACTCGTTCGGGCTGCCGGCCGAGAACGCCGCCATACGCACCGGCACCCACCCCCGCCGGTTCACCGAGGACCGGATCGCCGAGCTGAAGGAGTCGATCACCCGGCTCGGCGCCATGTACGACTGGCGGCGGGAGGTCCGCAGCCACGATCCGGCGTACATCCGCTGGAACCAGCTCTTCTTCCTCCGTTTTCTCGAACGCGGCCTGGCCTACCGGGCGAACGCCCCGGTCAACTGGTGCCCCGGTTGCCAGACGGTGCTGGCCAACGAGCAGGTTCTGGCCGACGGCACCTGCGAGCGGTCGGGCGACCCGGTCGAGCGGCGCGAACTCGAGCAGTGGTTCTTCCGGATCACCGACTACGCCGACGAGCTTCTGGGGGCCCTCGACGACCTCGACTGGCCGGAGCGGGTCAAGACGATGCAGCGCAACTGGATCGGGCGCTCCGAAGGCGCCGAGATCGACCTGGCGGTGGCAGGTCGGGACGGCGACGGCGCGGCGCCGCTGACGCTGCGCGTCTACACCACCCGTCCCGACACCGCCTTCGGGATGACCTACGCCGTCGTCGCCCCCGAGCACCCGCTGGTCGACGAGCTGACCACACCGGGGCAACGGGCGGCGGTGGACGAGCTGGTGGCCCGGGTGGCGGGGGAGAGCGAGATCGAGCGGACAGCCTCGCCCGAGGGCGGCGCCAGCCTCACCAAGCGCGGCGCGTTCACCGGCAGTCACGTCGTCAACCCGTTCAACGGCGAGCCGGTGCCGGTGTACGTGGCCGACTACGTCCTCATGAACTACGGCACCGGGGCGATCATGGCGGTGCCGGCCGAGGACGAGCGCGACTGGGCGTTCGCCGAGGCCTACGGCCTGCCGATCGTCCGCACCGTCCAGCCCCCCGAGGACTGGGAGGACTCCGGGGGCGGGGCCTGGCACGGCGACGGGGTCAAGATCAACAGCGGGTTCCTCGACGGGCTCGACGTGGCGGCGGCCAAGGCGAGGGCGATCGCGTTCCTCGTCGAGAAGGGGGTCGGCCGCGCAAAGGTCAACTTCCGGCTGCGCGACTGGCTGGTTTCGCGCCAGCGCTACTGGGGCTGTCCGATCCCGGTCGTCTACTGCCCCGAGCACGGCGCCGTCCCGGTGCCCGAGGACCAGTTGCCGGTGCTCGCCCCCGACGACGTCGAGTTCACCCCGTCCGGCCGCTCGCCGCTGGCGTCGCAGCGCGGCTTCCTCGAGACGACCTGCCCGATCTGCGGCGGCCCGGCCCGCCGCGAGACCGACACGATGGACACCTTCGTCGACTCGAGCTGGTACTTCCTCCGGTTCTGCGACCCGTTCGGCGACGACGCCCCGTTCGCCATGGACGCCGCCGAGCACTGGATGCCGGTCGACCAATACATCGGCGGCATCGAGCACGCCATCCTCCACCTGCTCTACGCCCGCTTCTACACCCGGGCGCTGATCGACGTCGGGTTCGCCCCCGAGAGCGCCCGCGAGCCGTTCCGCCGGCTGTTCACCCAGGGCATGATCCGCATGGGCGGGTCGAAGATGTCGAAGTCGAAGGGCAACCTGGTGGCGCCGGCCCGCTACTTCGAAGCCGTCGGCGCCGACGGTCTGCGGCTCTTCCACCTCTTCGTCGGGCCGCCGGCCGACGACTTCGACTGGACCGACCAGACCGACCAGGTGATCGAGGGCTGCGGTCGGTTCCTCGACCGGGTGTGGCGCCTCGTGACCGCCGAGACGCCGACGCGCGGCGGCGACCTGTCCGCGGCCGACCGGACGGTTCGGCGGGCGGTGCATCGGACGATCGAGCAGGTGAGCGGCGACCTCGACCGGTGGTCCTACAACACGGCGGTCGCCCACTGCATGGAGCTGACCAACGACCTCCAGCGCTACGTGCGGACGCCCGAGCGTCCGCACGCCGAGGTGCTCGACGAGGCATTCGACTCGCTGCTGGCGCTGATGGCACCGATGACACCGCACATCACCGCCGAACTCTGGGAGCGCCGCCACGGGTCGGGCGACGACCTGCACCGCCGGCCGTGGCCGTCCTTCGACGCCTCCCTCGTGCGGGCCGAGACGGTGACGATGGTCGTCCAGGTGAACGGCAAGGTGCGGGACCGCCTCGAGGTGCCGGCCGACATCGACGCCGACCGGGCCACCGGGCTCGCTCTGGCGTCGCCGAAGGTGGCCGAGGCCCTCGGTGGGGCGACCCCGGCCCGGGTGATCGCCAAGCCGCCGAGGCTGGTCAACCTGGTCGTCTGATCGGCGACCGAACGGCATCGGCCGCCGTTCGACCGGTGCGAGCCTGGCCCGGCCTCGAGCCGATCGTGGGGCCGGGCGTCTGCTACCGGCCGTGGAAGCCGGCCAGCAGCGTCCGCCAATGGTCGTCGTCGACCTTGTAGGGCATGTAGAAGCTGAAGCGGTCGACGAGGTCTCCGAAGCGCGCCAGCACGCGAGCAGGGACGTCGTCGATCGGTGCGACCACGGCGAAGGCGTCGACGACGTCGTCGTCGATCAGCTCGCCCATCTTCACCCACTCGCCACGCTTGGAGAGGGTGTTGAGCTCGCTCTGGAGGTCGCCCCAGCCGTGGAGCTCGAGCACCGGCCGATAGGCGGGCGTAGAACCGTAGAAGGCGATCTGCCGCTTGACGGCGGTGGTCGCCGCCTCGATCGCCGCTTCGTCGTCGCCGGTGATGACGAAGCCGGGATAGGAGAGCGTGAGGTCGGCCAGCGTCTTGCCGGCCTTGGCCGCCCCGCGCCGCAGCGCCGGCAGGGTCACCTCCCGCAGGTATCGCTCGGTGGTGAAGCCGTGGACGAGGAGGCCGTCGGCCACCTCGCCGGCCACCTCGGTCATCAGCTCGCCGACGCCGGCGAGCAGGATCGGCGGGTTCCCGTGCGGGTTCGGCCCGGGGTCGAACATCGGCGTCATCAGGGTGTGGGTGTAGAAGTCGCCACGGAACTCGAGCTTCTCCCCGCTGCCCCAGCTGTGCCAGATGGCCCGGATGGCCTGGATCAGCTCGCGCATCCGGGGTGCCGGGTGCGACCACGGCATCGAGAAGCGCTTCGTGATGTGCGGCTTGATCTGGGAGCCGAGGCCGAGCATGAACCGGCCGCCGGACAGCGACTGCAGATCGTTCGCCAGGATGGCGAGGGTCATCGGGTTGCGGGCGAAGGCGACGGCGATCCCGGTGCCGAGCTCGAGGCGCTGGGTCGCCTCGGCGGCGACCGCCAGCGGGAGGAACCCGTCGTGGGTGGTCTCGGCCGACCACACGCCGTCGTAGCCGAGGGTCTCGGCCCGCCGTGCGGCCTCGCCCATGCCGCCCTTGTCGAACCCGATGCCTCCGTCGACCTTCATGGGCGCACCCTACCAAGGGGCTCGGTCGTCCCAGGAGGTCGCGCATGCGGTCGGCGCCGGCTGGGGGTCCGCAGCGGTGGCGCCGGTGCGAGCCGCCGCTGGGTCAGGGTTGCTCGCCGCGCAGGAACTTCTCGAGCTCGGCGGCGATCTCCTCCCCCGACGGGACCTCTTCGACGCCGAGGGCGTTGCCTTCCGAGGCGTCGATGCTCTCCTCGAGCTTGCGCACCATCGCGAGGTGCTCGGGATTGCCGGCGATCAGCTGATCGACCTGCCGTCGCGAGCTGTCGGCGGCGCTGCGGAGGCCGGAGGAGTCGAGCACGAGGCCCGACACCGCTGCCAGCCCGTCGACCAGCGCGGCCGACGCCTCGGGGAAGGGGAGGGCGGCCACGTAGTGGGGCACCCGCGCCCAGAGGCTGACGGCGGCGACACCGGCGTCGCCGAAGCCGAGCTCGAGGGCGGCTTGCACGCCGGCGGGGACCTCGAGCTCCCCCTGGACGACCCCGACCCGCTGCACGAGCTCGGCCGACGGTGGCGGCGCGGTGGCGGCCAGCTTGACCGGGCGGGTGTGGGGTGCCGGCGCCGGGAAGGCACCGAGACCGACCACCAGGCGCACCCCGTAGCCGTTCGCCAGCTCGACGACGGCGTCGACGAACTGGCGCCAGTGGAAGTCGGGCTCGGGCCCGACGAGGTAGAGGACGTCGGCGCCGGCAGCGTCGTGCCCGAGGCGGAGCTCGGTGCGGGGCCAGGTGAGCTCGACGGTGACGCCATTCACGATCCGCGCCACCGGCCGGCGCGCCCGCTGGTCGAGGAAGTGGTCGCCGTCGAAGGTCACGAGCGGCTCGTCGTCGGCCTCGGCGAGCAGGGTGGCGACGGCGGCCGCCGCACCGAGCCCGGCGTCGACCCAGCCCTCGAGCGCCACCACGAGGACGGGGTCCCTGAGCATCGGGCGGCGGAGGACCTCGTACACCGGTCCGGCGGGTTCGGGGCTCATCGCACGCCTCTCTTCGTGTCCGGACGCTGCGACGGCGTCATCGACCGTTGAGCGTCGCGGCGGCCAGTTCGGCGAGCCGCTCGACGGTGCGGGGGAAGGTTTCGACGCTGTTCGGGTCGCCGGCCCCGGCGCCGGCGACGTAGCGGGCGTAGACGCCCTGGAGAATACAGGCCAGCTTCCAGTAGCCGAAGGCCATGAAGAAGCCGACGTCGCCGACGTCGCGTCCGGAGGCGGCGGCGTAGGCGGCCAGCACCTCGTCGCGGGAGGCGAACCCCGCGGCGACGGTGGGCGCGGTGGTCCCGAGGATCGGGTCACCGTCGCCCGGCTGGGCCCAGTAGACCATCAGCAGCCCGACGTCGGCCATCGGGTCGCCGAGGGTGCAGATCTCCCAGTCGAGGATGGCGGCCACCGAGCCGTCGTCGGCCAGCACGACGTTGTCGAGCCGGTAGTCGCCGTGGACGATCGTGGTCGCCCGCTGCTCGGGGATCGTGGCCGCCAACGCCTCGCCGACGTCCTCGACGAGGGTGCCGTGGTCGACGCCGGGCACCGCCATCTGGCGGTACTGCTCCCGCCACCGGCGGAGCTGGCGCTCGACGTAGCCGGTCCGGCGGCCCAGGTCGCCGAGGCCGACCCGGTCGACGTCGACCTGGTGGAGCCCGGCCAGGGTGGCGGCCAGCTGCTCGCCGATCCGGCCCCGCGCCGCCTCGTCGAAGGCCGCCTCGGCCGTCGGCTGGTCTCGCAGGATGTGGCCGGCGACGAAGTCCATCACGTAGAAGGGCGCCCCGGTGACGGCGGGGTCCTCGCACAGCCCATAGGTGTGGGGCACCGGGACCGGCGTCGGGCCGAGGGCGTGGATCACCCGGTGCTCCCGGCTCATGTCGTGGGCGGTGGGCAGCACGTGGCTCACCGGCGGCCGGCGGAGAGCGAAGCGCCGGCCGGCGGCGTCCTCCACCTCGTAGGTCAGGTTCGACCGCCCTCCGGCGATGAGGCGGAAGGAGAGCGGCGGTGACACGCCGGCGACGTGGTCCTCGAACCACGCGGTGACCGGGCCGCGCTCGATCCCGACCAGCGGGGCGGCGGCACCGGCGTCGGGGTCGACCTGGGACGCCATCGGAGCCGACGCTACTAGGGTCATCGGCGATGACCGACGTGACCGACGAGACCTTCGAGATGGCCGTGATGAGCCGATCGGCCGAGGTGCCGGTGGTGGTCGACCTGTGGGCGCCGTGGTGCGGTCCTTGCCGCACCCTCGGGCCGATGCTCGAGCGTGCGGTGGCGGCGACGGGAGGGGCGGTCGAGCTCGCCAAGGTCAACGTGGACGAGAACCCGCGGGTGGCGGCCACCTTCCAGGTGCAGTCGATCCCGGCGGTCTTCGCCGTGCGCGACGGGAAGGTGGTCGACGGGTTCATCGGCGCCGTCCCCCAGGCACAGGTCGAGGCGTTCGTCGCCGGGCTGGCCCCGGCGCCCTCGGAGGCCGACCTGTTGGCGGAGGCCGGCGACGAGGCGTCGCTGCGCCGAGCCCTCGAGCTCCAGCCCGACCACCCGGTGGCCCTGCCGGCGCTCGCCCGACTGCTGCTGGCCGGTGGCGACCCGCAAGCCGCACTCGAGCTGCTGGCCCGGGTGCCCGAGACCGCCGAGCTGCGGGCGCTGGCGGCCGAGGCCCGGCTGGCCGAGCAGCACGTCGCCGTCGGCGACGACGTGGGGGCGCTGCTCGACGACCTGCTCGAGCGGGCGGTCGACGACGAGGCGGCCCGCCAGGAGTTCCTCGACGTCCTCGAGACCCTCGGGAACGACGACCCGCGGACCGGTCGCTACCGCAAGGCGCTCGCCGCCCGGCTCTTCTAGCGGCCGGGCATCTCGGTGGGGCCCGACCAGCTGGACGCCGCCCGTCCGCCGCCGGTGGTTGGTGTCACGTTGCCGACCGGCCGGGTGCTCGACCTCGGTGGGAGGTGCTACGACCTCACCACCCGGGCGCTCGTGATGGGGATCCTCAACCGCACGCCCGACTCGTTCTACGACCAGGGCGAGACGTTCGGTCTCGCCAAGCTGCTCGACCGGGCGGCCGGCCTGGTGGCCGACGGGGCCGACGTGCTCGACGTCGGCGGGGTCAAGGCCGGCCCGGGGCCCGAGGTGACCGAGGAGGAGGAGCTCGACCGGGTGCTCCCGGCGGTGGAGGCGCTGGTCGCCCGCTTCGACGTCCCGGTCTCGGTCGACACCTGGCGGGCGTCGGTGGCCCGGGCTGCCTACCGGGCGGGTGCGGTGATGGGCAACGACATCAGCGGGTTCGCCGACCCCGACTACCTCGGGGCGGCGGCCGAGCACGGCGCATCGGTGGTCGCCACCCACATCCGGCTGGCGCCCCGCGTCCGCGACCCCGAACCGCACTACGACGACGTGGTCGACGCCGTCACCACGTTCCTGCTGGACCGCGCCGGACGGGCCGTCGCTGCGGGGGTCCCGGCCGCCCGGGTCGTCCTCGATGCCGGCCTCGACCTCGGCAAGACTGCCGAGCAGTCGCTGACGCTGCTGCGCGCCTCGGGGACCCTGGCCTCCCTCGGCTACCCGCTCCTGCTGTCGGCGTCGAACAAGACGTTCCTCGGCGCGACGCTCGACCTCGCCCTGCACGAGCGCCGGGAGGCGTCGCTGGCCGCCGCCGCCCTCGGCGTGGCCCTCGGCGCCCGGCTGCTGAGGGTGCACGACGTGGCCGGGACGCGGCGGGTGCGCGACACACTGGCGGCCGTGCTGTCGACCGGAGGCGACCGGTGAGCGCCG
>Ga0080006_1193884_pt1 | contig 16134 bp, 13 predicted proteins | sample RS3BMetagenome_FD_69209 | JGI IMG/M metagenome (GOLD analysis project Ga0080006, IMG submission 69209) | Ferric oxide microbial mat and aquatic microbial communities from Rainbow Spring, Yellowstone National Park, USA - RS3B (SPADES... ... | reverse complement strand
TATGACCTCGTCTGCGTGCACGTCGAGGCTCCCGACGAGGCCAGCCACGAAGGGCGAGCCGACGCGAAGGTCGAGGCCATCGAGCGGATGGATTCGGCGATCGTCGGCCCGATCCGCGACGCCCTCGACACCGGGAAATACGGCGACTGGCGGATCCTGATCACCCCCGACCATTCCACCCTGCTCCGGACCCGCGCCCATGACCGCGCTCCGGTCGCCTGGGCGATCGCCGGGACCGGCATCAAGGCTTCCGGTTTGACGTATGATGAAATCGCCGCGCTCAATGGAGGCGGGCCGTTTTTCGATCAGGGATATCGCCTGATGGAGAAGTTTCTTGATTTGAGTTGGGATGGATGTTCGTAATCGTGCCGCCCTGCCCATCTCGTCGGTCTCGATATTATTGATCTGAACCGACGGGTCCAGACCGCACCCTACACTCTCGTGAATCGATGCTGCGGAGTCGAGAATATGGCCACCAAAGAACAGGTCCGCGATGCAATGCACGCCCAGCCGTTTCGGGCATTCACGGTCTTCCTCGCCGATGGGCGATCCTACACGGTAAAGCATCCAGATTTCATCGCGATTCCGGCCTCGCCCCGAGGACGGGATCTCATGATCTACGACGATCAAGGATCTCACTTTATCGATATGGGTCTAATCGTCGAGGTCCATTTGCCAGACGCCGTCCAGACTCCGCCGAACTCCAATTCCTGATCCACCCGGAACCAGTTCTTCAACCTCTCCTCGGAGCTTTCACACGTGTCGTTGCTGGTGCAGAAATTCGGCGGGACGAGCGTTGCCGACTCGAACAAAATCCTGGCCGCCGCGCGGCGGGCGATCCAGGCCCACGCCCGGGGCGAACAGGTCTTGGTGGTGGTCTCGGCGCGTGGGCACACGACCGATGAGCTGATCGTGCTGGCCAAGGAGATTCACGAACGACCGCCCGCCCGCGAGATGGACATGCTCCTCTCGACCGGCGAGCAGGTCAGCGTCGCCCTGATGGCGATGGCCATTCACTCGCTGGGCGTCCCCTCGATCAGCTTCACCGGCGCCCAGATCGGGATTGTCACCGACAGCTTCCACACCAAGGCCCGGATTCGAAACATCTCGACCGAGCGGATCAGCCAGGCCCTCAATGACGGCAAGATCGTCATCGTCGCGGGCTTTCAGGGGGTGGACGAGAACTACAACATCACGACCCTCGGCCGGGGCGGGTCGGACACGACCGCCGTGGCCCTGGCCGCCGTCCTGGGCGCGGACGCCTGCGAGATCTATACCGACGTCGATGGGATCTACACCACCGACCCTCGGGTGGTGCCCGAAGCTCGGAAGATCGATCGGATCAGCTTCGACGAGATGCTCGAACTCGCCAGCCTGGGCGCGGGGGTGATGCATTCGCGGTCGATCGAGTTCGCCAAGAAGTACGGCGTGCCGATCCACGTCCGGAGCTCGTTCAAGGAGGACGAAGGGTCCTGGATCATCGCCGAGGGGGACGCCCGTCGGCTGGGCGTCCGGGTCACCGGAGCGGCCCTGGCCCGGGATGAGGCGCGGATCACGATCCTCGGCGTGCCCGACCGGCCGGGCGTGGTCCGGACGATCTTCGGCGCGATCGCCTCGGCGAATATCGTGGTCGACATGATCGTCCAGAACGTCGCGACCGAAGGCGTGACCGAGGTCAGCTTCACGGTCAATGACGACGACCTGGAGCAGGTCCTGACCGTCGCGGAGGACGCCGCCCGGGCGGTGGGAGCCCGGGGCGTGACGCATGACCCCGAGGTGGCGAAGGTCTCGGTGGTCGGCCTGGGGATGCGGACGCATACCGGCGTGGCCCGCGAGATGTTCGACGCCCTGGCCGCCGCCGGGATCAACATCCAGATGATCACGACCAGCGAGATCAAGATCAGCGTCCTGATCGAACGAAAGATGGCCGATCGGGCGCTCCGGCTGGTCCACGAGGCCTTCGAGCTCGACCGACCGATCGAGGAACTGCCGCCGCCGCCTCACGCGAGCTGGTCGGCCACCCTGGCCTCGCGGCGGAAGCCGGCGACGCTCAACGGCTCCTCCACCGACGCGAAGAAGCCGGCGCCCGGCGGGATGGAAGACCTGGTGATCTCGGGGGTCGAGCTGGACGAGGGGCAGGCCTGCATCACGATGTACGACGTTCCCGACCGTCCCGGCTACGCGGCGTCGGTCTTCCGGAAGATCGCCGAGGCCGACGTCTTCGTTGATATGATCGTCCAGAACGTCAGCACGGCGGGCAACACCTTGCTCTCGTTCACCGTGCCCCGGCACGAAGCCGAGCGGGCGGCCAAGGCGGCGTCCGACGTGGGTCTGGGAATCGTCTTTGTCGAACCGGCCATCGCCAAGCTGTCGGTCCTCGGCGTAGGGATGAAGACCCACACCGGAGTCGCCGCGAGGATGTTCGGCGCCCTGGCCGACGGCGGGGTCAACATCGCCCTGATCAACACCAGCGAGGTCCGGATCAACGTCGCCACCAACCACGACCGAGGGCAGGAAGCGCTCGAATATCTCCGAAAGTCGTTCGAGCTGCCGGTCGAGTAACAGAACGGGTACGATCTTCCTTGTAGGGCAGGGCTTGCCCTGCCATTCACACCGTCCCGGCAGGGCCAGCCCTGCCCTACGAAATTTCAGGAAATCCCAAACGTGGCACGCGACAAGGTGGTACTGGCTTACAGCGGCGGGCTCGACACGTCGGTGGCCGTCAAGTGGATCAATGAGACTTACGGGCTCGACGTGATCGCCTATACCTGCGACCTCGGCCAGGGGCAGGATATCCACGCGATCCGCGAAAAGGCCCTGAAGACCGGCGCCGTCGAGGCGATCGCGGAGGACGTCCGCAACCTGTTCGTCGACTTCTTCGCCTTCCCGTCGCTCATGGCGGGCGCCCTGTATGAAGGGAAATACCCGCTGGCCACGGCGCTCGGCCGCCCCCTGATCGCGCAGTTGATGTGCCGCGTGGCCAAGGAGCACGGCGCGGTGGCCGTGGCCCACGGCTGCACCGGCAAGGGGAACGATCAGGTCCGGTTCGATGTGACGTTTCAGACCCTGGCGCCGCACCTCAAGATCATCGCCCCGGTCCGCGAGTGGAAGTGGACGCGGACCCAGGAACTCCAGTACGCCGCCGACCACGGCATCGAGGTCGAGGCGACCAAGAAGTCGATCTTCAGCACCGACCAGAACCTCTGGGGTCGGTCGATCGAGGCCGGGATTCTCGAAGACCCCTGGGTCGAACCCCCGCCCGAGACCTTCCAGTGGACCGTCGACCCCCGCAACGCCCCCGACGAGCCCGAGGAGGTCGAGATCGAGTTTGACCGAGGTCGACCGATCGCGCTGAACGGGGTGAATCGCGACGGCGCCGAGCTGATCGAGGAACTCAACAAGATCGCCGGCAAACACGGGGTCGGCCGGATCGACCATATCGAGAACCGACTGGTCGGGATCAAGTCACGCGAGATCTACGAGGCCCCCGCCGCGATTGTCCTGCACGAAGCCCATCGCGAGATCGAGTTCCTCACGCTCTCGAAGGACGCGCTCCGGTTCAAGACCTATGTCAGCCAGTGCTATTCCGACCTGATCTACAACGGACTCTGGTTCAGCGCCTTGCATCAGGATTTGATGGCTTTTGTCGTGTCCAATCAGCAATACGTCTCGGGGACCGCCCGGGTCAAGCTGTTCAAGGGACACGCCATGATCACGGGCCGGAAGTCCGAGCACAGCCTCTATCGCCACGAACTGGCCACCTACGAGGAAGGCGACCAGTACGACTCCTCGGCGGCGCAAGGGTTCATCAAGATCCACGGGCTGTCGCAGACCACCCAGGCCAAGTTCCAGATGCTCAAAGGGCCTGGAGGGGGTCGGCTCGAACTCCCCAGCATCATCCCGCCCGACGCGAAGAATTGAGGTTGAAAATTCCGATTCCGTGAAATAAGGAGTCCATCAATGACGACGCCACTCCTGACCCGGGACGCACTCGCCGAGCGGGTCCGATCCGTCATGGAATCGGAGTATCACAACAGGGACGAGGTCTGGGACGGAGTCTGGGTCGTGTCACCGAATCCGAATGACGAGCATAACGATGTCGAGATGAATCTCGGCACGATCTTCAACGTCGTCCTCGGTTGGACGGGCCTCGGCCGCGTCAGGTCCGGACCCAACGTCAGCGACCGGGCCGAGCAGTGGGAGCACAACTTCCGCTGCCCCGACCTTGCCGTCTTTCTCCAGGGGACGACTGCGCGGAACCTCGGGGTGCATTGGCAAGGCGACCCAGACTTCGCCGTCGAGGTCATCAGCCCGAACGACCGGAGCCGCAAGAAGTTCGACTTCTACGCCCAGGTCAACACCCGCGAGTTGCTCATCGTCGACCGCGACCCCTGGGTGCTCGAACTCTACCGGCTCGAAGAGGGCGTGTTGAAGCTGGTCGGCAAGTCGAGCCTCGACCGCCCCGACTTGCTCGTCAGCCAGGTCTTGCCGCTGAGCTTCCGCCTGGTCGCGGGCGCCCCCCGGCCGAGGATCGAGGTGGTTCATTCCGATGGCGTTCAGCGATGGTCGGCGGGAGAACAGCCGTCACCCCTCCTCATCGCGGTCTGACCTGGGATCGATGTGCGTCCGGATGGGATTCCACTCGTTTCGACACGGACACGTCTGTTCTACAGACACCCTTTACAGGCCATCCGCTTCGAGCCACGCCATGAAGCTATACAGTCCCCGGTTCACCGTGCGTTGGCTGATGGTCGCCGTGGGGCTCGCCGGGTTAGGGCTCGGGGCCGAAGCCTATCGCCGCCACCTCGTCTCGGCCTCTGCTCGTTATCACGCGACGGCAGAAATGTACCGCTTGGCCGCCATAATGCAAGATAGCAGCGTGGTTTTAGAGCCGGTTGCGTTGTTCGTAAGTCCTTATGGGCCTCCAACACTGAGTTTGGCTCTTTGGTGCCTTCCCCCAAAACAGGTCCGTTTTTCTCGAGCTTTATCGCACAAAGACCGACTTTTCACGATTTTTCGACCAGTCATCCAACGTCTCGGGGATTCGTTGCGTAGTTATCCTGGTGGACCTCTATTCCGCTTCCCAACCTCGGACCAGAACGATGATGATCCTCCAGGCCGCCAAGCCCTTATTTGCTTGGGATGACCTCGAAGACAGCCCCTCGCTCCAGACCATCAAAGCCCTGATCGCTACCCTCCCCGACGCCAAACTCCTCGAATCGCTCCGCGCCGCTCGCGGCAAGGGCCGTGATGACTATCCGGTTCACATCCTCTGGGGCGTCGTCGTCTTGCGGGTCACGCTGCGGCACGTCACCACCGAGGCCGTGCTCGGCGAACTCCGCCGCAATGAAGCTCTCCGTCGCCTCATCGGAATCCCCTCCGAAGAACGCGTCCCCAAGAAGTGGAACCTGTCGCGATTCGAAGAGACACTCGGCCAGGAACCGCATCGCACGTTTCTCAAAGAGATCTTCAATGTCTTGATCCAACGCCTGGGCGTCGCGGTCGCCGACCTGGGAGTCAACACCGCCGGTGACGCCACCGGGCTGTCGGCGCGTCGCAAGCCCGAGGAGGCCGCCAAAGCGGAGAGTGACGAGGGGCTGCCGCAGGCCTCGGGAGGCCGCAAGGAATACAAGGACGACGACGGCAAAGTGACCAAGGTGGTCGAGTGGTTCGGCTTCAAGCTCCATCTGGTGGTCGACGTCAAGCACGAGGTAGTGCTGGGCTACGAGGTCACCGACACCAAGGCCGGTGACGGCGAGACACTGCCCACGGTACTCGCGCAAGCCGAGACCACGCTGCCGGCGAATCGGATCGAGACCCTGGCCTACGACAAGGCGGCCGACAGCGAAGAGGTGCATCGGTTGCTCAGCGAGAAAGGGATCAAGCCGTTGATCCAGATGCGTGCGTTGTGGCAGACCGAACCGGAGCGGATGCTGCCGGGCCACGACGAGACGTCGAACGTGGTCTACGACGAGGCGGGAACGATCTATTGTTATAATAAGGTGAATGAACCTCCGGTGCGACAGAAGATGTCGTACATCGGCTACGAGCCCGAGCGTGAGACGCTGAAGTACCGCTGCCCGGCGAAGCATGAGGGGTGGGAGTGCCCGATGTCGAGCGTGTGCAACGCGGGCAAGTCGTACGGCAAGACGGTCCGAGTGCCCCGCGAGGTGGACCTGCGTCGTTTCCCGGCGTTGCCGCGAGCGACCAAGAAGTTCGAGCAGATGTACAAGGGCCGGACGGCGGTGGAGCGAGTCAATGCGCGGTTGAAGATTTTCTGGGGTGTGGATGACGGCAATGTGAGGGGATCGCGTCGGTTCGTGGCCCAGGTGGGAGTGGTGCTGGCGGTGCACGCGGCGTTCGCGACGCTGCTGGCGTCGGCGCCGCGTCGTGAAGGAACGTTGGGTCCGGTCAGCCTGAGTCCAATCGCCAAGGCGTTGCGAGCGAAGGTCAAGGGGCCAGCCCTGGCGGTCTGAGCGGAGTGGTTGAGCCTCAAACGGTGGCGAGTCGGGATCGCAGTGCGCGCGGAGAGGCCGAGCAAGGCCAACCCGAGCCAACGGGAACAGAAATCAAGGCCAGAGCGACGCAGAATCGACCGCCTGTCAAGCCAATGCATCCACCCATCTCGTTTCTGCTTTCGAGCAACAACGCAACCGGCTCGTGGTTTTAGCCAATTCGGAGCGAAAGTTGGCCGAGGCGTTTCCCGATATCACGCCGAATCCAGAGGTGCTGATGGATGAAAAGTCAATCGCTCGATGTGGTCGCCTGGCGGCACACTCTCGGGAGATGGCAGCGAAGTACGATCATGCCGCCCGCTACCCTTGGCTCCCCGTCGAGCCCGGCCCCCCCGTACCGGAATGACTGATGAGGGTAAAGTATGAACGGCGGTTGCCAGCCGCTACGCAGCCCGGACGAGGCTCACTCGCTCAGTTCAGGCGGTTCGATCAACATCAACGCGAGGTCATACCCCTTCCTCGGGAGCCTTGGTCATGGACGTACTGATCACCAATCCCGCATTCTTCCGGAAACTGATCCGCAGACGGATCGCTTGCCACGTCGAACGCTTCGATGAGATCTGGGATGGAGTCTATGTCGTGTCTCCTCTGCCGACCAACGAACACCAGGAGGTTCTTGGCGACATCCTTTTTGCCATCCATTCGACGATCGCCCAGACTGGCCTCGGCGAAGTCCGCTGCAACACACCCATCAGCGATCGAGAGAAGAAGTGGGGGCGCAACTACCGCCTCCCCGACGTGGCTGCCTTTCTGTACGGAAGCCCCGCGATCTGCAAGAGGTCTCACTGGTTCGGCGGGCCAGACTTCGCCGTCGAGGTCATCAGCCCTCACGATATGTCGCGGAAAAAGTTCGATTTCTATGCGAAAGTCGGCGTCCGGGAATTGCTCCTCGTCGACCGCAAGCCCTGGGCGCTTGAACTCTACCGGCTCCGGGATGGCAAGCTCGTCCTGGCCGGCACCTCGACCCTGAGCCAGCCGAACACCCTGGCCAGCGAGGTCCTTCCTCTCTGCTTCCAACTGGTCGAGGGCGACCCCCGGCCGAGGATCACCATCACCCACGCCGATGGCCTTCAGCGCTGGTCGGCCTGAGGCTCGGGCGGGCTGGCGAGCTGCCGGCCGAGCCAGTCGAGGGCTTCTTTCTTGCTGTGGATGAGCCGGTCGAGCTGGGCCTCGCGGACCATTTCGAGGTGCTGCTTGGTCTGCGGGCCGGATCGGAGGCCGTGGCGGGCGAGGTCGTGACCGTTGAGCAACGGGGGCGGGTTGATCGGCCCGGTCGGCTCCTCGCGGAGGTAGGCTTCGCAGTAGTCGACATGGCTGGCGTCGCCGTTCGAGGCCAGGGCGTCGGCCCGGTGGAGCGCGAGGAGTTCGTCGATTCCGGGCTCGGCCAGGATGCGCTTGAGCTTGGCCTCGCGGAGCTTCATGGCCTCGCCGAGATACTGGTGGTATTCGACCAGCCAGGTGATCCGCTCGCGTTCGAGGTTGGCCAGCTTGAGGTCGCGGCAGAGCCGGTCGGCGATGCCTCGGCCGATCTGCTCGTGGTTGTGGAACGAGGTCCGGCCGTTCCGCAGGCCCTTCGCGTCGGGCTTGCCGACGTCGTGCAGGAGCGCCGCGAACGCCAGCGGGAAGCTCGGATCGGGCGGTAAGAGGTCGAGTACGAGCAAGGTGTGATCCCAGAGATCCCCCGTCGGCTGCATCGGTTTCCCCTGGAATAACCCCTTCGCCCGGACCAGCGGGGGCAGGATCGCGGCGATCAGGCCGACGTCCATGGCCAGGCTCATGGCCCTGGCCCGGCTCGGATGGACGAGCATCTTGCGGAGCTCTTGCGCGATCCGCTCGACCGAGACGACCTTGATCTGCGGGGCCATTGTCTCGATCGAGGCTCGCGTGGCTGGATCGATCGCGAAATCAAACCGCGAGGCGAACCGGACCGCCCGGATCAATCGGAGCTTGTCCTCGGTGAACCTCGCGTCGGGGTCGCCGATGGCTCGCAAGATGTGGGCGTCGAGGTCCGCGCGACCGCCCACGTAGTCGAGAACCTCGCCGGTCGTCGGGTCGAGGAACATGCCGTTGATCGTGAAGTCGCGGCGCTCGGCATCAAGCTGGGGGTTGCCGAACGTGACCGACTCGGGCCGCCGGCCGTCGACATACGCGCCGTCGCTCCGGAAGGTGGCCACCTCGACCTCGCCGGCCCCTTCGGGACCGAGGACCCGGACGACGCCGAAGCTGACGCCGACGGGGACGGTCCGACGGAAGAGGCCCATCACTTGCTCGGGCGTGGCGTTGGTCGCCACGTCGTAGTCGGAGGGCTCGTGACCGAGGATCAGGTCGCGGACGCAGCCGCCCGCCCAGAGCGCCTGGAATCCCTGGGCCTTCAGCCGGGCGACGACCTCGGTCGCGAACCCCCGGCGATCGTCGTCATCCCTGGTCATCGCTGGAGCCCTCGACTTGTTCAACCTCGGGCTCCTCGGCGTCGACGACCTCGCCAATGATCCGGATCGCGACCTGGGTCCCGCCATACTTGCGGACGTCCCAGGTTTCGAGGTCGGGCAGGATCTCGACATCGAGCCGCTTGCTCGACTCGGACATGATGATCGACCCATCGGGCAAGGTCCGGACCAGACCTTCGAGCAGCTTGGCCACGCGATCGGGGTGATCCTCGTAGTCGGCATAAGGCGGATCGATGAAGACCAGGACGGGTTCGTTTTCTCCGGGGACGTAATTCTTGGCCCATCGATAGGCGTCGGCCACCACGACCTGGGCCCGATCTTCGTAGCGAAGCGTCGCGATGTTCCGGCGGATCAGGGCGGCGTTTTCGCGGTTTCGCTCGAAGAAAATCGCCCGCTCGGCCCCCCGGCTGAGCGCTTCGAGCCCGAGCGCCCCGGTCCCGGCGAAGAGGTCGAGGACCAGGAGCCCCTCGACGGCCTCGCCCAGGATGTTGAAGATCGACTCGCGAACCAGGTCACTGGTCGGGCGAGTCGCCTGATCACGCGGCCCGTCGAACTTGTGGCCGCGACGCTGGCCGGCGATGATCCGCATGACTCGACGCTCCGAACCGGACAGAACCCACGCGACCGCAACAACGATCGATCTTAACAGAAATCGGAGATCGATTCATCGGTCGGTCTTTTCGGCGCAATCCTTCAAGTTCCGACGATCGTTGACCGATCCTCTTCACGAAGTCCCCTGCTCCGCCAGGTTCGGGTTGACCTCGATGGCGACCTGGAGGATACTCCGGTCGCCGCTCGGCGATCCCTTTTGATGCGTTCGGAGTGACGCAGACCGCGAGAGATCGAGCCCAACCAGCGGCCCCGGCATCAGGGATGACACTCGGGGACGAGGCCGGCCTTCTCGATCGAGTCCGACACGATCGGACCGGATCGGGTTCAAGGCTGACCGTTACGCAGGACACGGATCGTCATGCACGGCCCTTCGCTCGCGACCGCGACCCTGCTGGTCGTGCTCCTTCTCGGCGGCTCGCTGGTCCAGGCTTCCGCCCCCTCATCGGCGGACGCCATCGCCCTGGCGCGTCGCAAGCTCGACGACCACGACGGCGTCGCGGCGGTGACGATCCTCGAAGCCGCTCTCCCCGAAGCCAGCGCCGGCAAGGACCGGGACGCCGTCCTCGACCTCCTCAAACCCGCGTATGAATCAGCAGCCAGACAGGCCGAGGCCGCCGGTCGGGGTGCCGAGGCCGAGACCTATCGCGAGAACCTCAAGATCCTGACCCGTAAATCGCGACCGGCCAGAAGCTCTCCCGCTCCCTCGACACCCGCGGCACCCACGCGACCAACCCCCGAACCGATCAACCCCCCCGAGCCCATCGCCGAGCCGGTCCCTCTGCCATCGGCGGAACCGGTCCAAGGATCAGCCACCCCCCTGCCCGTCCCGCCGACCGCTCCGCCGGGTCCTGACACGTCGGTCCCTCCGGCCTTGCCGCCGATGCTCGAACCGGGCGAGGCGAAGCCGGTCGATCCGCCCGTGGCATCCCCACCGGCTCCCTCCTCGATCGAACCCACTGCGGACCTGGCGACGGCCGACGCGGCCTTCGTGGCCGAGGATTACGCGGCGGCCGGGCGGATCTATGCCAGACTCGCGGAGGAAAAGAAGCTCCCCGCCGAGCGCCGCGACCAGTGGTTTTATTGCCGGGCCTTTGCGGTCGTCAGCCGGATCAACGCCCATCCCAAAACGGAATCCGAGTGGGCGATCATCCACGCCGAGATCGAGCAGACCCGCGCCCTCAACCCCAAGAACTACCTGGGCGAGTATCTCCGCAACCTTGCCGTCGAGCGGCAAGGACCGATCAAGAAGCCGAAGGTCGCCCGGGCGATGGTCGTCCGGGGCCAGGCTCCCGACGAACCGGTCAAGGATCGCCCGGTCCGGACCGCCTCGACCGTAGCCCCGACCAACGCCCCGGCCGACGCCCCGGCCGATCCTTCACCCGCTCCGACCCCGGCTCCGACCCCGGCTCCCAATCCCGCCGCCGCGAGAATCGGCACCGCCGCCGGCCGCTGGCAGTCGATCGACACGGCCAATTTCCGGATCTATCACGCCGACCCGGCGCTCGCCGCCCAGGTCGCGCAGGCCGCCGAGGCCGCCCGACGCGACCAGTTGAAGCGCTGGTCGAAGCCAACGACCCGGGCCGGCTGGCAACCTCTCTGCGAGATCTACCTCTATCCGACCGCCCGGCAATACGCCTCGATGACCGGTCAGCCCGAGGATTCCCCCGGCTTCTCGACCATGGGGATGAACGCCGGCCGGATCACCTCGCGACGGATCAACCTCCGGGCCGACCACCCGACCGTGGTTCAGGCCGTCCTGCCCCACGAGATCACCCACGTCATCCTCGCCGATCACTTCACCGAGAAGCAGATTCCCCGGTGGGCCGACGAGGGCCTGGCCGTCCTCTCCGAACCCGTCGACGAACAGCAGCGCCGGGCCGCCGACCTGAACAAGCCCCTCGCCGACAACCGGCTCTTCGCGGTCGATGTCCTGATGAGCATGGATTATCCCGACGAACGCTACTGGAGCCTCTACTACGCCCAGAGCGTCTCGCTGACCCGGTTCCTGGTCGAGATGGGAACCCCCGCGCAGATGATCCAGTTCCTCCAGGAATCGCAGCGCGATGGCTACGAGCCCGCCCTCCGTCGGGTCTACCGGATCGAAGGCTATCCTGACCTCCAGCGCCGCTGGATCGCCTACGCCCGGACCAAGGCCGACACCCGGAACGTCGCCACGACCAGGCCCGACGCCAAGGTCCGCTGATCGGTCGGGCCGTGGTCAAAACATCCAATCGCATTTCAAAATCAGTAGGAATTCGCCGAGATGACCTCGCCACCATTTCTTGTCGCGAGGGCCTGGAATACCAGACCGTAGGACGAAACGTTCGGGCTGCCATCCGGGTTCAATCCCGCGTCGCCGAGGATACTTTTCAGGAACCGGACCGAGCCATCGGCGAAAAGGAAGTGAGCCCCGCCGGGATGCAGGCTCGACGTGTCGTCAAGACCGCCGTCCGGGTCGGAAATGGTGTTGATCAGGTGGCAATGGGCCTGAACCAGCGTCGCGGCCGGGTCAAAGAGAGCCCCTGTCGTCGGGCAAGGGTTCCCGGCCCCCCGACGGACCACGCCGTTGGCGATGGCCCCGGCCCACGTCCCATTCGCCCTCGCCCAGGCCCGTTCCACCACCGCGATGGTCTGGCTGGTTCCGTCGGTGATGTCCGCCAGTCGGATGCCGCTGTTGCGGAACATCACCCCCCGGCCGAGGCCGTCGTTGTTGATCCCGGTGGCCGTGTCCGACTCGTTCCCGCCGACGCAAGCGGCGTAGCTCGAAGGAGTAGCCGTCGCCAGGAAGTTCCCCGAAGCGTCAGTGACCGCGAACGGGCCAATCGTGACGTCGGAAGGACACACGTAAGCCCGGATCGTGGAGCGGATCACTGTGCTGTTCGGTAGGGATTCGACGCCCAGGCTGAAATTCACCGCGTTGAAGAGCGGCCCCTGTTCGAGCTGAGGCAGGATCATCGTCGACCAGGCCCAGCCCGGGGCGGTGTCGGTCGCCCCATCCCTCCAGGGCATCCGGGCGGCATAGCCCATCGGAAACGTCCCGATCGCGTCATGGTAATTATGCAGGGCCAGGCCGATCTGTTTCAGATTGTTCAGGCACTGGGCTCGCCTCGCCGCCTCGCGGGCAGCCTGAACGGCGGGCAGGAGCAAGGCCATCAGAACGGCGATGATGCTGATGACGACCAGCAGTTCCATCAGGGTAAAACCGCGTCGTGAGATGGTCGGATTCATGAACGTCCTGTCAAATTCAGGGAGGCGAATCGGTCGTTGTTGCCGAAGAGCGGCTTATTGTTGATACTGAGATTCAGTCTCAACACGATTTCCAATCCTAAAATCCTCCCCACCTCCTGTCAATCGGATTCACCTCCTCCTTGATGGCGTCGAAGTCGCTCGGGGTTTCACAGCCGGTCAGGAAAGCTGACATTGATGGACCCTTTCGGGGGCCGTCTCGATCCCGTATTCTTCGATCATGGGGTGGGAACAGGTTGTTCCAGCCTCAGGGGAGCCTGGAACATGATGAAGCTCAAGGTGATCGTTGCGTTGATGGTCTTCTCGGGGTTCCTCTTCGTGGGGACCGGGCTGATCGCCCAGCAGAGGCCGGGCGGCGGGATCGACCCGACCAAGGGAATCGTCCCCCTGGCCCCGACGGTCAAATCGCTGATTCAAGCTCGGATCGAGGTGGCGAAGGAGATTTTCGAGACGACCGTCCAACGGCACCAGCAATTCCTCAAGGCGGGAGACCTGGAGGATGTGGTGGCCTGGTCACGTCACTGGATGGAGGATCAGATCCATCTTGACCCAGACCCGAGCAGGAATGTCGCTGCGATCCAGGACCACCTGGATCGGACCCGACGCATCGAGGCGATCATGGACAACTACGCCAAGACGGGGCAGGGCCAGGCCGTAGATACCCTCAAAGTCAAGTATTTCCGCCTCGAAGCCGAGCAGATGCTCACCGAGCTTCGAATCGTCAATCCGGAGATCTTCCCGGCGAAGCCCGCCACCAAGCCTTGATCGAATCGGGTTCCCTGCACGGTCAATCACCAGCCGTGGCCTGGAGCGGGCGGGATCGGCGGGGCGAACGGGGGGCGGGTGGCGTTCGCGATCGCGGCGCACGACATCGGGTCGAGCCGGACCGGGAGCGGATAGCAGCCGGGGTTATACAACTGGTTCTTCCGGATCAACCACTCGTCGACGGCGATCCTGTTCCGGAGGACCTTGATCCGTCGGGCGTCGTGGTCCACGGCGGCCGGGTTGTTCCGCTCGGCATCGAGCCTCAGCTTCTCCTGGAAATGTAGGAGACGCCGCTCGGCCTTGGCCTGATTGAGGATGTCGTACTCGGCCCCGGTGTAAAGGTTGTTCCAGAACGTCCCGGATTCGCGAGGCGGTCCCGGGTCGTTGGTCACCTGCGCATCAGCGGACTTCGACAAGAGCAGGGCCAGCACGACCGCCAGCCCGGCGATCCAGCCCCGGCATGAGTTTGTGGACATCCGTTCCTCCACCATCAGGTTTCTGGGGAAATCTCCGAGGGGAGTTTATCACACGAATCGGGCGGCCCTGGCTCGATCAGAAATCGGCCTGCCGATCATCCCAGCGCCTGGGAGACGACCCGATCCAGCGTTGCCTCGTCGAACTCGCGAAGGTCGATCGGGTTGGCATCTTCGCCAAACCGGACCCAATCCACGCGACTCACCACGCCGAGCCCCTGCTCGACCGCCGCTCGGGCCGAGAGGACCAGGCGGAGCCGCTCGCGAGGGCTCGACGCCGCCGGATCGCTGAGGATGATCAGGCTTAGCTCTCCGTCCGGTCGCTGATAGAGGAAGTCGCCCTGCCCTTGAAACAGGGTCGCATCGCGACGGATCGCCCATCGAAAACCTCGGTGGACGACCGAAGCCCTGGCCAGGTCTCGACCGATGGGCGAGCGCGACCAGCTCTCGATGCGCCGGATCGCCTCGACGATCAGCGGGTCGGGCGCGACCGGGTCTTGCAGGCGAGCCGCTTTCTCGGCGATCCGCTTCAGCCGGGCGGGTTCGAGGGCGCGAGGGTCGAGGAGGATGGTCCGGATCAGGCGGTCGAGCCGGGCCGAGGTCGTCGAAAGTCCGAAGGCGGGATCGAGGTCGACGAACCGAGGCGGAGCGGCGGGCGATTCGACCGGGGCGACCGGCCGGGCCAGCCCTTCGCGGATGATCCGGGCCACGTCGAGAGGCCGGGTCGGCTGGCGATGGGTCGGAGTGGTGGAGGCCAACGCTCGGGGCGACCCGGCCACGACTCGAACCCGAGGAAGGCTCAGACCTTCGGGCAAGCTCACCCGGAGATCGCCGGTCGAGCGGTCGAACCGTTGGTCGAGCAGCTCCAGCGCGGGCGAGGTCGGCCGGGCGGTGGGGTCGGTCGCCGTCGAGAGAATCAGGGCGTCCCGGGCCCGGGTCGTGGCGACGTAAAAGAGGCGGAGGGCCTCGGCGTCGTCGGCCTTCCGCTCGCGGTGGCGATGGATCGTCCAGCCCAGGCTGGCACCCGACTCGGCCTCCTCGCCGTCCTCGCCTTGCGAGACCTCGACGACCGGGTTGACCAGCGGGCCAAGCTTGGGGTCGAAGGCGACACGCTTCAGCGCGCCGGGTCGCTTGCGGTCGAGGTCGGGCAGGACGACGATCGGAAACTCGAGCCCCTTGGCCTGGTGGATCGACATCAGGCGGATGATCTCGCCTTCCTCGTCGGTCGTCGCCGCCTGGGTCTCCTTGGTGGCCCCTCGAAGGTCAGCGCGGAGTCGGGCGACAAAGTCGGCGAGGGTGAACCCCCCCTGCTCGTCGAACCTCCGGGCCATCCGGACCAGCTTGCGGGCGTTGGCCCGCTTGCGGTCGCCGAGGAACTCGCCGATCAGGGCCGCCTCGTAGCCGGATTCCGTCAGAATCCGGTCGATCAGCTCGGCGATCGGCATGCGATCCTTGACACTTCGCCAGGCTCCCAGAAGGCGTCGGGCGCGGTCGGCCCGGGGCCGGTCGTCCTCGGGAAGATGGCCGAGCAGATCGCCGTTGCAAAGCTCTAACCCCTCGTGCGGCGACCCTTTCCGCCGCGTCGCCAGCCAGTAGATGGCGTCGTCGCTGATCGAGAAGAACGGGCTCCGCAAGGCGCCGGCAAGCGAGACGCCGTCGAGCGGGTCATCAATGGCGGTCAGGACGTTGATCAGGTCAAGAACCTCCTGCTGGGCATAAAACCCCGACCCGCCGACGACGTGAAAATCCAGGTCCTCGGCGACCAGGGCTTGCTCATATTCGGAAGAGTCAGAGAGCGACCGGAACAGGAAGGCGACGTCCCCTTGATGGGCGGGTCGAGCCTCGCCGGTCTTGCGGTCGCGGACGATCCAGCCTTCGTCGAGCCGTCGCCTGAGGTGTCGAGCGAGTCGTCGGGCCTCGTCCTTGCGTCGGGCGTTGGCGTCGGGTTTTTCCTGGCCTGCGATCGCTTCTTCGGGCGAACCCCAGACGAATTCGACGGCGGGGGGGGGGGCGGGGGTGGTCGGCCCGCCCCCCCCGCCCCGGGGGGGGGGGGGCCCCCCCCCGCCCGCGCGGGTG
>Ga0080006_1129131_pt1 | contig 16139 bp, 7 predicted proteins | sample RS3BMetagenome_FD_69209 | JGI IMG/M metagenome (GOLD analysis project Ga0080006, IMG submission 69209) | Ferric oxide microbial mat and aquatic microbial communities from Rainbow Spring, Yellowstone National Park, USA - RS3B (SPADES... ... | reverse complement strand
CGGCACCTGGCGTCGCTGGCCGCCCTCACCCCGAACGATCCGACGTTTCAGCCGGGCTTCGAACATGCCGACACGACCGTGCAAGCGGTCGCGCCGTACTACGGCGTGTATGACTTCACCGACTTTGCGAACATGCACGAACTGATGCTGCCGTTCCTCGAGCACTTCGTCTTGAAGGCCCACTTCGCCGACGATCCCGAGCGGTTCAGGGCGGCGTCGCCTATCTCTTACGTGCACGGCGACGCTCCACCCTTCTTCGTCCTGCACGGTGATAAAGACGAACTGATCCCCAGTGGCCAGGGTCGGGCCTTCTGCGCAGCGCTTCGCGGTGCCGGTGCGCCCACTGTGGCCTACGCCGAGTTGGCCAATGCCCACCACGCTTTCGACATCACCCCGACAATGCGGGCGCGACTGGCCGCCGACGCCGTCGCCGATTTCATGGGCGTCGTCTACGGACGCCAGACCACCTCGTCGGTGGATTCGGAGCAGGTGTCGGCGACGTCAGCCTGCTGAGGCCTGCTGGGCAGCGTCGGGCGCCCGGCGGCCAGCCTCAACCCCTCCTTTCACCAGCGCGGCAACCCGGCTAGCGTTGTGTTGGCGACGCAATGGCGGGTTTGAGTCAGGAGGCTTGATCGACGGTGACAAGGTTGGCGCGTCAAGTTGATGACCATGACTGAATCCGTCGAGGGCATCAAGGACTCCAAGGATTCCAAGGCCATCAGGTTGTCCGACGTGCTCGGACCGGTCGACTACCTGATGCATCGGGGGGAAGCGAATCCCCGGACCCGCTCGGGAATCATGGCCCTGGAATTGCTTGACACGACCCCGGACTGGGAACGGTTCCGGACCCGATTTGAGAACGCCTCCCGCAAAGTGTTACGCCTGCGGCAGAAGGTCGTCGTGCCAACCCTGCCGACGGCGGCGCCGCGTTGGGTGGTGGATCCCGATTTCAACTTGGACTTCCACGTCCGCCGGGTGCGCGTGTCCGGACCCGGCACGCTGCGTGAGGTGTTCGACCTGGCCGAGGTGGTCCTACAGTCGCCGATGGACATCTCGAGGCCCCTGTGGACGGCCACCCTGGTCGAGGGCCTCGCCGACGGCAAGGCTGCGACGCTCCTGCACGTCAGCCATGCGGTTACCGACGGTGTGGGCGGTGTCGAGATGTTCGCGGAAATCTACGACCTGGAGCGCGAGCCGCCGGCCAAGCCGACACCCCCGCTGCCCATACCGCAGGATCTGACGCCGAACGATCTGATGCGCCAGGGCATCAACCACCTGCCCATCGCCATAGTCGGGGGAGTCCTGGACGCGGTGTCCGGGGCGGCGTCGGTGGCGGGACGGGCGGTGCTGGAACCCGCGTCCACGGTGTCGGGGCTCGTGGGCTACGCCCTGTCGGGTATGCGGGTGATGAACCGCGCCGCCGAACCGTCGCCGCTGCTGCGCCGGCGCAGCCTGGCCAGCCGCACCGAAGCGATCGACATCCCGCTGTCCGACCTACACAAGGCCGCCAAAGCCGGTGGCGGGTCGATCAACGACGCCTATCTCGCGGGCTTATGTGGCGCCCTGCGGCGCTACCACGAGGCCCTCGGGGTGCCGATCAGCACTTTGCCGATGGCGGTTCCGGTTAACCTGCGCGCCCAGGCGGATACCGCCGGGGGCAACAGGTTCACCGGCGTGAACCTGGCGGCCCCGGTGGGCACCGTCGACCCGGTCTCCCGGATGAAGAAGATCCGCGCGCAGATGACACAGCGCCGTGACGAGCCCGCGATGAACATCGTCGGTTCCGTTGCCCCGGTGCTCAGCGTCTTGCCGACTGCGATCCTCGAAGCGATCACCGGCTCCGTGATCGGGTCCGACGTGCAGGCGAGCAACGTCCCGGTCTACCCGGGTGACACCTACATCGCCGGCGCGAAGATACTGCGCCAGTACGGCATCGGACCGCTGCCCGGCATCGCGATGATGGTGGTGCTGATCTCCCGCGGTGGGTGGTGCACCATCACCGTCCGCTACGACAGGGCGTCGGTCCGAAACGAGCCGCTGTTCGCCCAGTGCCTGCTGGACGGTTTCGATGAGGTCCTGGCCCTGGCCGGTGACCCGGCGCCGCGCGCGGTGCCCGCGTCGTTCGCCGAGCCCGCGGTTCCCTCCCGATCGGCGTCGGGTTCATGAGCACCACCGAAGACCGGGGCCCCGCTCACGAAACGGATATGCGACTGCCCGGCTCGGTCGCGGAGATCATGGCCAGTCCACCCGGGCCCAGAATCGGCGCGTTCTTCGACCTGGACGGGACATTGGTGGCCGGTTTCACCGCCGTCATCCTGACCCAGGAGCGCCTCCTGCGCCGCGATATGGGCGTAGGCGAGCTGCTCAGCATGGTCCAGGCCGGCCTCAGTCACACGCTCGGGCGCATCGAGTTCGAAGACTTGATCGGCAAGGCCGCCGCCGCGCTGGCCGGGCGGTTGATAGACGACCTCGAGGAGATCGGCGAGCGGCTGTTCGTCCAGCGGATCGAGTCCCGCATCTACCCGGAAATGCGCGAGCTGGTGCGAGCTCACGTAGCCCGCGGTCACACCGTTGTGCTGAGCTCGTCGGCGCTGACCATCCAGGTAAATCCGGTGGCGCGTTTCCTCGGGATCTCGAACACCCTCACCAACAAGTTCGAGACAACCGAGGACGGGTTGCTGACCGGCGGCGTGGAGAAACCGATCCTGTGGGGTCCGGGCAAAGCCGCCGCGGTGCAGCGATTCGCCGCCGAGCACGATATCGACCTGAAGGAAAGCTATTTCTACGCCGACGGTGACGAGGACGTCGCCCTGATGTATCTGGTCGGCAATCCCCGACCCACCAACCCCGAAGGGAAGATGGCCGCCGTCGCCAAGCGCCGCGGCTGGCCGATCCTGCGGTTCAACAGTCGTGGTCCGGTGGGCATCCGGCGGCAAATCCGAACGCTGGCCGGCTTCGGTTCGATCTTCCCGGTCGCGGCCGGCGCCGTGGGCATCGGCATGCTGACCCGCAGCCGGCGGCGCGGCGTCAACTTCTTCACGTCCACGTTCTCCCAGATGTTGCTGGCGACCACCGGTGTGAACCTCAACGTCATCGGTAAAGAGAACCTGACCGCGCAACGTCCGGCGGTGTTCATCTTCAACCACCGCAACCAGGTTGACCCGGTCATCACCGGCGCGCTGGTGCGCGACAACTGGACCGCGGTGGGCAAGAAGGAACTGGCCAAGGATCCGATCATGGGGACGATCGGCAAGGCAATGGACGCCGCGTTCATCGACCGCGACGATCCGGTCTCCGCGGTGGAGTCGCTGCATCAGGTGGAAGAGCTTGCCAGGAAAGGGCTTTCGATCGTGATCGCCCCGGAGGGCACCCGCATGGACACCACGGGGGTCGGGCCTTTCAAAAAGGGCGCGTTCCGCATCGCGATGGCCGTGGGCATCCCGATCGTCCCGATCGTCATCCGCAATGCGGAGCTTGTCGCGGCGCGCAATTCCACGACGATCAACCCGGGTACGGTCGACGTCGCGGTATTTCCGCCGATATCGGTGCGGGATTGGACAGTTGAGACGCTGCCGGAACGCATCGCAGAAGTACGCCAGCTCTACCTGGACACGCTGGCGAACTGGCCCGCCGAAGGGCTGGACGAATTGCCAGAGGGGGTTTTGTACGCCGCGAAAGCTGCGGCGGGTAAAGCTAAGAGTCGGCCGGCCAAGGCTCCAGCGAAAAAGGCTCCAGCGAAAAAGGTTCCGGCGAAGAAAGCCGCGGCGAAGAAAGCCGCGGCGAAGAAAGCCGCGGCCAAGGCGGGTGGCCGAACGGCAGCGAAGAAGGCTGCAACCACGGCGGCGTCGATGACCGCGGGCCCCACCGACGGCGAAGCGCCGGATACCCGGCCCAGCGGGCGGCCATGACCCAGACGGCCGCAGACGCCAGCGCAGTCCTGACCGCGCACGATTCGCTGGTGTTGGCGTCCATGACTTCACCGGTCGAGAGGGAACTGGTCACGGCCTGGCTGCAACGGCAGTGTGCTGCGAATCCAGGGGCGAAATTCGATGTGGTCGAGCTGCCTCAACTCGATGCGCCGCCGGCCGCGCTGACTGCGCTGGCAGCGCAGCTCGAGTCCGGTGACGATCGTTCCATCGTTCCGGTCCGGGTGTTCTGGCTGCCGCCCGCGGACCGGGGCAGAGTCGCGAAGCTTGCAGGCCTGCTGCCAGGACGGGACCCCTATTCTCCCAACGAGCGCCGGCAGCGACAGATCGTGCGCAGCGCGCCGTACCGGGCGCGGGTGGTGGCCGGCGAGCCGGCCACGGTGTCCGAACTCCGCCGGCAGTGGCGCGACACCACCGTCGGACAAGACAAGAGCGACTTCGCCCAGTTCGTCATCCGGCGCGCGATCTTGGCCATGGAGCGTGTCGAATACCGCATCCTCGGACCACATTACAAGTCCCCGCGGTTGGTCAAACCGGAGATCCTGGCGTCGGCGCGGTTTCGGACCGGCCTGCAGAAGATCCCCGGCGCCACCGTCGAGGAAGCCGGCACGATGCTCGACGAACTCGCAACCGGGTGGAGCAGGGTGTCCGTCGATCTGGTCTCCGTTCTCGGCCGGGCGATCAGCCGCGGGTTCGACCCCGAGATCGATTACGACGAGTACCAGGTCGCGGCCATGCGCGCCGGCCTGGAAACCCACCCGGCGGTGCTGCTGTTCTCGCATCGCTCCTATATCGACGGCGCGGTGGTCCCGGTGGCGATGCAAGAAAACCGGCTGCCGCCGGTGCACGTGTTCGCCGGCATCAACCTGTCGTTCGGGGTGATGGGGCCGCTGCTGCGCCGTTCCGGCGTGATCTTCATCCGGCGCAACATCGGCGACAACGCGCTCTACAAGTACGTCCTGCGCGAATACGTCGGCTACATCGTCGAAAAGCGGTTCAACCTGAGCTGGTCCATCGAGGGCACCCGCTCGCGCACCGGCAAGATGCTGCCGCCCAAGCTCGGTCTGCTGGCGTACGTGGCCGACGCCTACCTGGACGGCCGCAGCGAAGACATCCTGCTGCAGCCGGTGTCGATCAGCTTCGACCAGTTGCACGAGACCGCCGAATACGCCGCCTACGCCCGCGGTGGCGAGAAGACGCCCGAGGGGCTGGGCTGGCTGTACAACTTCATCAGGGCCCAGGGGGAGCGCAACTACGGCAAGATTTACGTCCGCTTCCCCGAAGCGGTCTCGATGCGCCAGTACCTCGGCTCACCGCACGGTCCGATTGCGCAGGATCAAGATGCCAAACGGCTTGCGCTGCACAAGATGTCGTTCGAAGTCGCGTGGCGCATCCTGCAGTCGACGCCGGTCACCGCGACGGGCTTGGTGTGCGCGCTGCTGCTGACCACTCGCGGCGCAGCGCTGACGCTTGACCAGCTGCAGCACACCCTGCAGGATTCCCTGGATTACCTCGAGCGCAAGCACACCCCGATGTCCACCAGCGCTCTGCGGCTGCGCTCGCGCGACGGTGTGCGCGCGGCCGTCGATGCACTGTCGAACGGGCACCCGATCACTCGGGTCGACGGCGGCCGGGAACCGGTGTGGCTGATCTCGCCGGGCGAGCAGCACGCCGCGGCGTTCTACCGCAACTCGGTGATCCACGCGTTCCTGGAGACCTCGATCGTCGAACTGGCCCTGGCGCACGCCAGGCGCGCCGAGGGCGATCGTCAGGAGGCTTTCTGGGCCCAGGCCATGCGGCTGCGCGATCTGCTCAAATTCGAGTTTTATTTTGCCGACTCGGCGGCATTCCGGGCCAACATCTCCGGAGAGATGGCATGGCACGATGACTGGGAATCCCACGTCGCTGCCGGCGGCGACGAGATCGACGGGATGCTGTTCGCCAAGCGCCCGCTGATATCCGACGCAATGTTGCGGGTTTTCTTCGAGGCGTATGAGATCGTCGCCGACGTGTTACGCGACGCGCCGGCGGACATCGGCCGGCAGGAGCTGACGGAGTTGGCGCTCGGGCTCGGGCGGCAATACGTGGCGCAGACTCGGGTCCGCAGCAGCGAATCGGTATCGACGCTGCTGTTCGACACCGCGCGCCAGGTTGTCGTCGACCAAGACCTGATCGCACCTGCCGCAGACCTCGCCGAACGGCGCAACGCCTTCCGGCAGGAGCTGCGCGCAATCCTGCGCGATTTCGATTACGTCGAGCAGATCGCCCGCAACCGGTTCATCGCCCGCGAATTCCAGGCGCGCCCAGACCGCCTCGACAGCCGGACTCGGTAGCCTCCGATTCCTAAGCAATACCCTGGACACATGACCGTTGTCCGGCCCGTCGGCGAAGCTGCCGGCGAGGCTCCCACACTGGCCTCCAAACCGGCCCCGGAAATGGTCCCTAACGGCGCCGGTGCCGGTCGCCGCGCGCCCGTATGGCCAGTGCTGACCGGCGTCGCGGTGCTGGCCGGCTGCACCGCAGCCGGAATCGGGGCCCTGTCGCTCGCCGACACGCTGACCGCCACCGGTCTGCCCAACCCGGGGCCGGCAACCACGCTGGGGCTCCCGTTCGTGCGGGCTGCAGGTGAGATCGCCGCCGTGCTGGCCGTCGGGTCTTTCCTTTTCGCGGCATTCCTGGTGCCGCCGCAACGGAGCGGTGTCCTCGACGTCGGCGGATACCGTGCGCTGAGGCTGGGCACCGTGGCCTCGGGGGCATGGGCGGTGTGTGCCGCCCTGCTGGTCCCGCTGACCATCTCCGACGTGTCCGGCCAACGATTGGTCGATCACCTCGACCCGGTGCAGATCTGGTCGGTCGCCGGGCTGATCAACACCGCCTCCGCCTGGCGTTGGACCGCTGCGCTGGCCGCGATCGTGACGCTGGCGAGTCTGTCGGTGCTGCGCTGGTCATGGACGCCGCTGCTGCTGCTCGCCGCGCTGGTGACGCTCATCCCGCTCGGCCTGACCGGTCACTCGTCGGCCGGCGGTTCGCACGACCTGGCCACCAACAGCCTGCTCATCCACCTGTTCGCCGCCAGTCTGTGGGCCGGTGGCCTGCTCGCTCTGCTCGCCCACGTGCTGCGCGGCGGTGACCACGGTGCGGACCACACAGGCCTGGCGGCGCGGCGCTTCTCGGCCGTCGCGCTGTGGTGCTGGGTCGCGATGGCGCTCAGCGGCATGGTCAACGCGTTGGTGCGGGTCCTTCCTTCGGACCTGCTGACCACCGACTACGGGCGACTGGTGGTGGTGAAGTTCGTCGCTTTGTGCGTGCTAGGGGTCCTCGGCTGGCGGCAGCGGCGCGCGGCGGTCGCAAGATTGCAGGCCGATTCCGGCCGCACCAGCCTGGCCCGAAGGGCATTGATCCGGCTGGCGCTCGTCGAGGCCGCGGTTTTCGGCCTCACCTTCGGTGTGGCCGTCGGGCTGGGCCGCACCGCGCCGCCGCCGCCGCCGAACCCGCTGCCGTCGATTTCCGAAGCCGAGATCGGCTACAACTTCGACGGGCCGCCTACCGTGGCCCGCATCCTGTTCGACTGGCGTTTCGACCTGATCTTCGGGACGGCCGCGATTATCTTCGCGGCGTTGTACGTGGCGGCGGTGCTGCGGCTGCGGCGACGCGGCGACAGCTGGCCGCCGGGCCGGACGGCGGCCTGGCTGCTCGGCTGCCTGACGTTGCTCTTCGTGACGTCGTCCGGTGTCGGGCGCTACATGCCGGCGATGTTCAGCATGCACATGGTCGCTCACATGGCGCTGTCGATGCTGATCCCCATCCTGCTGGTGCTGGGCGCCCCCGTCAGCCTGGCGCTGCGGGCCCTGCCCGCCGCCGGGCGAGACGACCCACCCGGTATGCGGGAATGGCTGTTAGCCGCGCTGCACAGCCACTACTCGCGATTCATCACCCACCCGGTCGTCGCCACCGTGCTGTTTGTCGCCGGTTTTTACGGGTTGTACTTCTCGAGCCTGTTCGATGCGGCGGTGGGCAGCCACGCCGGGCACTTGGCGATGAACGTGCACTTCCTGCTCAGCGGCTACGTCTTCTACTGGATCGTCATCGGGGTGGACCCCACGCCGCGGCCGATTCCGCCGCTGGCGAAGGTGGGCGTCGTGTTCGCGTCGTTGCCGCTGCACGCATTCTTCGGGGTGGTGATGATGGACACCCGACGGATCCTCGGTGCCGACTATTACCGCTCGCTCGGACTGGGCTGGCACACCGACCTGATGGGTGACCAGCGACTGGGTGGTGGTATCGCCTGGGCCGCGGGCGAGGTGCCGCTGGTCATCGTGATGCTTGCGCTGCTGATCCAGTGGGCGCGCAGCGACGAGCGGACCGCCCGTCGGCTGGACCGCGCCGCCGACCGCAACGACGGCGCCGAGTTGGCCGCCTACAACGCGATGCTGGCGCAGTTGGGGCGGCGGGAGGCCGCGGAGCAGAGCGGGAATCCACCCGCGTAACGTCACCGCGATTTCCGCCGCTCATTTTCGCAGCGACGTTACGTTCTGCGACTGGTCCACAGTCGCGGCTTTTTGCACATGCACCGATCGGCGTGACCACGACGCCTTCGGTTTGTCGTTGGGTGGGCGCTGAATGGGCGCAGCGACACGCAACCCGAAAGGAATGAGTCAATGTTCGAAACACCGCTGACCGTGGTCGGTAACATCGTCAACAATCCCGAGCGCCGGCAGGTCGGTAACCAGGAGGTCATGAAGTTCCGCGTCGCCAGCAATTCCCGCCGGCGGACCGCCGAGGGCGGCTGGGAGCCAGGAAACTCGTTGTTCATCAATGTGAATTGCTGGGGAAGATTGGTCACCGGAGTGGGCGCAGCGTTGGGCAAGGGCGCGCCGGTGATCGTGGTGGGATACGTCTACACCAGCGAGTACGAGGACCGCGACGGAAATCGTCGCTCGTCCCTGGAGATGCGTGCCACGTCAGTGGGGCCGGATGTCTCGCGCGCCATTGTGCGTATCGAAAAGCCCGGCTACACAGGTCCCGGCCCGGACGAGGTCTCCCCGCCGGTAGCCGCCGAACCGTCGGAAACCGGCACCGACGAGGCGCCGGTCTCCGAAGTCGACCCTGCTGAGGCGGCTCGGCTACCGCTGTCGGCTTAGGGGCTGGCCTGCCGACCGCCGCGCGGCGCCTAGGATGGTCCGAGATCACGAGACCAGATCACGAGACCAGAAAGGCACGAGTGCGGCATGGCTGAGTTCATCTACACGATGAAGAAGGTCCGCAAGGCGCACGGCGACAAGGTGATTCTGGACGACGTCACGTTGAGCTTCTATCCGGGCGCCAAGATCGGTGTCGTCGGCCCCAACGGCGCCGGCAAGTCGAGCGTCTTGCGGATCATGGCCGGTCTTGACAAGCCGAACAACGGCGAGGCCTTCCTGGCCACCGGCGCCACCGTTGGCATCCTGCAACAGGAGCCACCGCTGAATGAGGAAAAGACCGTCCGCGGCAACGTGGAGGAAGGCCTGGGCGACATCAAGGTCAAGCTCGACCGTTTCAACGAGGTCGCTGAACTGATGGCCACCGACTACTCCGACGAACTGATGGACGAGATGGGCCGGCTCCAGGAGGAACTCGACCACGCCGACGCCTGGGACCTCGACTCTCAGCTGGAGCAGGCCATGGACGCACTGCGCTGCCCCCCGCCCGACGAGCCGGTGAAGAACCTGTCCGGCGGCGAGCGTCGCCGCGTGGCGTTGTGCAAGCTGTTGTTGTCCAAGCCGGACCTGCTGCTGCTCGACGAGCCCACCAACCACCTCGACGCCGAGAGTGTCCAGTGGCTCGAACAGCACCTGGCCGCCTATCCGGGGGCGGTTTTGGCGGTTACCCACGACCGGTACTTCCTGGACAATGTCGCTCAGTGGATCCTCGAGCTCGACCGGGGCCGCGCCTACCCCTACGAGGGCAACTACTCAACCTACCTCGAGAAGAAAGCCGAGCGGCTGTCGGTGCAGGGTCGCAAGGACGCCAAGCGGCAAAAGCGGTTGATGGACGAACTGGCCTGGGTCCGCTCCGGGGCCAAGGCGCGCCAAGCCAAGAGCCGCGCCCGCCTGCAGCGCTACGAGGAGATGGCCGCCGAGGCGGAGAAGACCCGCAAGCTCGACTTCGAGGAGATCCAGATCCCGCCGGGACCACGGCTGGGCAGCGTCGTCGTCGAGGTCGACCATCTGGACAAGGGCTATGGCGGGCGCACCCTGATCAAGGACCTGTCATTCACTTTGCCGCGCAACGGCATCGTGGGTGTCATCGGACCCAACGGTGTCGGCAAGACGACGCTGTTCAAAACCATCGTCGGGCTCGAGCAGCCCGACAGCGGCACCGTCAAGGTCGGTGAGACGGTCAAGCTCAGTTACGTGGACCAGGCCCGCGCGGGCATCGATCCGAAGAAGACCGTGTGGGAAGTCGTCTCCGATGGGCTCGACTACATCGAAGTCGGCCGCACCGAAGTACCCTCTCGCGCCTACGTGTCGGCGTTCGGGTTCAAGGGACCCGACCAGCAGAAGCCGGCCGGCGTACTGTCGGGAGGCGAGCGCAACCGGCTCAACCTGGCGTTGACCCTCAAGCAGGGCGGCAACCTCCTCCTGCTGGACGAGCCGACGAACGACCTGGATGTGGAGACGCTGAGTTCGCTGGAGAACGCCCTGGTGAATTTCCCGGGCTGCGCCGTCGTGATCTCGCACGATCGCTGGTTCCTGGACCGGACGTGTACGCACATCCTGGCGTGGGAAGGTGATGAGGACAACGAAGCCAAATGGTTCTGGTTTGAAGGTAACTTCGGGGCATACGAGGAGAACAAAGTCGAGCGGCTCGGGGTTGAAGCCGCCCGTCCGCATCGACTGGTCCACCGCAAGCTGACACGCGAATAATGTCATCCGTGCCAGCACTGCTGGCAACCGTCGTGAATTGGGAGCAATCGGCATGACGATCGAGCGCGGAGCCAAGCAGGATCTCAAGCCGTGGACCACTTTCACCCAGCAGCAGGACATTCCCGGCTGGATTACGAAAGCCTATATCGAAAGCTATCGCGGTCCGCACGGCAACGAACCGGAAGCCTCAGGCGCCGGGCCCATCGACAGTAACGTCCCCGCCACCACCGTGACGCCTGCGATGCTGAGCGCACACTATCGGCTCGGCCGGCACCGCCCCGCCGGCGAAAGCCGCGTCGCCGTCTATCCCGCGGATGATCCCGCCGGATTTGGGCCTGCGCTGCAGGTCGTCGCCGACCACGGCGGCATGCTGATGGACTCCGTCACGGTGCTACTGCACCGGCTCGGTGTCGCATACGCGGCCATCATGACACCGGTGTTCGAGGTCCGTCGCAGCCCGACGGGAGATCTGCTCAGCATCGAACCGAAATCAGCCGGGGCGGCGCAATCCGTCGGCGAGGCGTGGATGCACGTGCAACTCCTGCCCCCTGTCGACAGCAAGGGCCTCAACGAGGTGGAACGACTATTGCCCAAAGTCCTTGCCGACGTCCAACAGGTCGGCAGCGACGCGGCAGCGCTGATCGTCACCCTGAGCGATTTGGCAACCGAAGTCGAAGACAACGCGCACGGCGAATTCACAGCACCGGACCGCGAAGACGTCGCGGCGCTGCTGCGATGGCTGGGTGACGGTAATTTCCTCCTGCTGGGTTACAAACGTGCCCGGGTGCATGACGGTCTGGTCTCCGGCGACGGGTCCGGCGGCCTGGGCGTGCTGCGTACGCGCACCGGTCCCCGTCCCCGCTTGACCGACGACGACAGATTGCTGGTGTTAGCGCAATCGGTCGTTGGCAGTTACCTGCGTTACGGCGCCTACCCGTATGTCGTCGCGGTTCGCGAGTACGTAGACGACGACGGCGACAGGGCGATTATCGAACACCGGTTTGTCGGGCTCTTCTCGGTAGGCGCCATGAACGCAGACGTCCTGGACATCCCGATGATCTCGCGCCGGGTGAGCGAAGCGCTAGCGATGGCCGACGGCGACCCTATCCACCCGGGCCAGCTGCTGCTCGACGTCATTCAAACCGTCCCTCGCTCAGAGTTGTTCACGCTGAGCGCCGAACGGCTTTTGACGATGGCCAAAGCGGTGGTGGATCTGGGATCCCAGAGACGGGCGTTGTTGTTCCTGCGTGCCGATCGGCTCCAGTATTTCGTGTCGTGCCTGGTCTATCTGCCCCGCGATCGCTACACCACGCAGGTGCGGCTGCAGATCGAAGACATCCTCGTTCGCGAATTCGGTGGAACGCGACTCGAGTTCACCGCTCGTGTCACTGAATCGCCCTGGGCGCTCATGCACTTCATGGTCCGCCTGCCCTCGGATGGTCCCGGCACCGCACCGGTCGACGTCTCCGAGGCCAACCGTATCCGGATTCAAGGGTTGGTCAGCGAGGCCGCACGAACCTGGACCGACCGGCTGATCGGCGCCGCGGCGGCCGGCTCCGTCGCGCGGGCTGATGCCGAACACTACGCGGCCGCCTTTCCCGAGGTCTACAAACAGGCCGTCACTCCGGCCGATGCCATCGACCACATAGCCATCATCAAAAAACTGGTCAACAATTCGGTCAAGCTGGTGTTCTCCGAGCGCGGCCAGGACGGTGCGGCACAGCTGACCTGGTTCATGGGCGGACGGACCGCCTCGCTGAGTCAGCTGCTGCCGATGCTGCAGAGCATGGGCGTCGAGGTGCTCGAGGAGCGACCGTTCCAACTCGACCGCCCGGACGGGCTGCCGGTATGGATCTATCAGTTCAAGATCACAACACCGACCGTCCCGCCAGCGACGTCGGTGGAGGAAAGAGATTCGACCGCGCAACGATTCACCGACGCGGTCACCGCGATCTGGCAGGGCAACGTCGAGGTCGACCGGTTCAATGAGCTGGTGATGCGCGCACAGCTGACCTGGCAGCAGGTCGTTCTTTTGCGGGCGTACGCGAAATACTTACGGCAGGCGGGCTTCCCGTACAGCCAGTCCCACATCGAATCGGTGCTCAACGAGCATCCCAGCACCGCGCGGTCGTTGGTGAGGCTGTTCGAGGCCCTCTTCGACCCGCGGCCCGAGCGATCCTCGGCCGGCCGGGCCGCGCAGGCCGCGGCAACCGAGGTCGCCGCGGACATCGATGCGCTGGTGAGTCTCGACACCGACCGCATCCTGCGCGCGTTCGCGTCGCTGGTCCAGGCCACATTACGGACCAATTACTTTGTGACGCGAGAGGGTTCGGCTCGTCAGCGCAACGTCCTGGCCCTCAAGCTCGACGCGCAGCTCATCGACGAGCTTCCGCTGCCGCGCCCCAAGTACGAGATCTTCGTGTACTCCCCGCGCGTCGAGGGCGTGCACCTGAGGTTTGGCCCGGTGGCCCGCGGCGGCCTGCGCTGGTCGGACCGTCGCGACGACTTCCGCACCGAGATCTTGGGTTTGGTCAAGGCGCAGGCGGTGAAGAACGCCGTCATCGTGCCGGTGGGGGCCAAGGGTGGCTTCGTCGTCAAGCAGCCGCCGGCGTCGACCGGCGACCAGGCGGCTGAGCGCGAGGCCATCCGCGCCGAAGGCGTTGCCTGCTATCAGTTGTTCATCTCGGGACTGCTCGACGTGACCGACAACGTGGACCACTCAACCGGAAAGATCAGCCCGCCGCCCGAGGTGGTGCGGCGCGACGGCGACGACGCCTACCTGGTGGTCGCCGCCGACAAGGGCACCGCCACATTCTCCGACATCGCCAACGACGTGGCCAAGTCCTACGGGTTCTGGTTGGGTGATGCCTTCGCGTCCGGCGGATCGGTGGGCTATGACCACAAAGCCATGGGCATCACCGCCAAGGGCACCTGGGAGGCTGTCAAACGACACTTCCGGGAGATGGGCGTCGACACCCAGGCGGAAGACTTCACGGTCGTGGGCATCGGCGACATGAGCGGCGACGTGTTCGGCAACGGCATGCTGCTCAGCAAGCACATCAGGCTGATCGCCGCGTTCGATCACCGGCACATCTTCCTCGACCCTGACCCCGATCCCGCGGCTTCGTGGGCGGAACGCCGGCAGATGTTCGAGCTGCCGCGGTCCAGTTGGGACGACTACGACAAGTCGTTGATCAGCCAGGGCGGTGGCGTCTACAGCCGCGAGCACAAGGCCATCCCGATCAGCCCACAGGTCCGCGATGCACTCGGCATCGGCGGAGACGTCAGCGAGATGTCGCCGCCCAGCCTGATCAAGGCGATTCTGCAGGCACCGGTGGACCTGCTGTTCAACGGGGGCATCGGTACCTACATCAAGGCCGAATCCGAGTCCAACGCTGACGTAGGCGATCGCGCCAACGATCCGGTGCGGGTCAGCGCACATCAGGTGCGCGCCAAGGTAATCGGCGAAGGCGGGAATCTCGGGGTGACGGCCCTGGGTCGCGTCGAGTTCGATCGGTCGGGCGGCCGAATCAACACCGACGCGATGGACAACTCCGCCGGCGTGGACTGCTCCGACCACGAGGTCAACATCAAGATTTTGATCGACTCGCTGGTGACCGCCGGGAAGGTGAGGCTCGACGAGCGCAAGGAACTGCTGGAGTCGATGACCGACGAGGTCGCGCAACTGGTGCTCGCCGACAACGAGAACCAGAACGACTTGATCGGCACCAGCCGCGCCAACGCGGCCAACGTGCTTCCCGTACACGCGAGGCAGATCCAATACCTGGTTGACGTGCGCGGCCTGAACCGCGAGTTGGAAGCGCTGCCGTCGGAGAAGGAGATTCAGCGGCGGTCCGAGGCCGGCATCGGCCTGACCTCGCCGGAGCTCTGCACGCTGATGGCGCACGTCAAGCTGGGGCTCAAAGAGGACATGTTGGGCACCGAATTGCCCGAGCAGGACGTGTTCGCCTCGCGGTTGCCCCTTTACTTTCCGTCACCGCTGCGTAAACGATTCACCCCCGAGATCCGCACGCACCAACTGCGCCGCGAGATCGTCACCACCATGCTGGTCAACGATCTGGTCGACACGGCGGGCATCAGCTACGCATTCCGGATCGCCGAGGACGTCGGTGCGCGGCCGCTCGACGCGGTGCGCACGTATGCGGCCACGGACGCGATCTTCGGGGTGGGTGACATCTCGCGGCGCATCCGCGCGGCGAACCTGCCCGTCGCCTTGTCCGACCGGCTGACGTTGGACACCCGCCGGCTGATCGACCGTGCCGGACGCTGGCTGATCAACTATCGTCCCCAGCCCTTGGCCGTAGGCGCCGAGATCAACCGGTTCGCCGCCAAAGTCAACGACCTGACCCCGCGGATGCCGGAGTGGCTGCGCGGTGACGACAAGGCCATCGTCGAAAAGGAGGCCGCGGAGTTCACGTCGCAGGGGGCACCCGACGACCTGGCCTACCTGATCGCCGCCGGCCTCTACCGGTTCAGCCTGCTCGACATCATCGACATCGGCGACATCACCGAGATCGACGCCCCCGAAGTCGCGGACACCTATTTCGCTCTGATGGACCGGCTGGGTACCGACGGCCTGCTGACGGCGGTGTCCGAGCTGCCGAGGAACGACCGCTGGCGTTCGCTGGCACGCCTGGCGATTCGCGACGACATTTACGCCTCGCTGCGGTCGCTGTGTTTCGACGTGCTCGCCGTCGGGGAGCCGGATGAAAGCGGCGAAGAGAAGATCGCCGAATGGGAGCACCTCAGTGCTTCCCGGGTCGAACGGGCGCGCCGGACGCTGCTGGAGATCCAGGGATCCGGCGAAAAAGATCTTGCGACGCTGTCCGTGGCGGCGCGACAGATTCGCAGCATGACTCTCACCAGCGGGCGGGGATCGTCGGGTTGAGCAGCGGATACGTCGCACCCGTGCTGGTGCGCTGGTCGGACATCGACATGTATCAGCACATCAACCACGCCACCATGGTCACCATCCTCGAGGAGGCGCGCGTCCAGTTCCTGCGAGAAGCATTCGAGGTCGACATCAGAACCATCGGGTTGCTCATCGCCGAGGTCACGGTCACCTATAAGGCTCAGCTGCGGCTCACCGACTCACCTCTGCAGGTGACCGTATGGACGAAGAAGCTGCGCGCGGTGGACTTCACCCTCGGTTACGAAGTGCGCTCGGTCGACGCGCACCCCGACTCCAGGCCCGCCGTCATCGCCGAGTCGCAGCTGGCCACGGTCCACATCGAGGAACGGCGGCTGGGGGGGCGTTTGGCCCCCCCCCCGGGGGCGCGCCCGCGGG